>ENA-OPSZ01000321-OPSZ01000321.1-human-gut-metagenome-genome-assembly--contig:-NODE-321-length-36571-cov-3.480337_pt1 | contig 36571 bp, 34 predicted proteins | sample MGYA00241814_ERZ501919 | MGnify/ENA primary metagenome ERZ501919 (study PRJEB25962, sample SAMEA2042440) | human gut metagenome | biome: human gut; feature: human-associated habitat; material: faeces... | reverse complement strand
TCCAGTCCCTGGAAGACTCCAGCGCTATTGACTGGATTTATCTGAACGGGAAACCTCATTTTTGCCACAGCTTTTACGATACTTTGGTAAAGGTCTATCCGGAAATGGCTCAGCGGGCTGGGCTTCCTCCCACAGAGGAATCCAAAGAAAAGCGGCTTCTGGATGAAGTGATTCAGTCCATGCAGGAAAAGGGAGGCGCTGCCCGTCACATCCGTCTGCGGGCTTCCCTGCGTCTGGACGACGCCGCTTTCCAACCTGGCAAAACCGTTCGGGTACATTTGCCGGTGCCTGCATCCGCCGTCAATATGGATAACATCCGGATCTTGAGCCATCAGCCGGAAAAAGCTTGGATAGCCCCGGAGAACACGCCTCAGCGTACCATCTACTTTGAATGTTCCCCCACGGAAAACAAGCCCTTTACGGTGGAATATGAGTACGACTCCCGAGTCGCCTATCAGCGGCTGGATCCGGACAAGGTTTCCCCCATTCAACCCGATTTTGACACTCAGGAGCAGGCCCCCCACATTCGCTTTACCCCCTTTATGAAGGCCCTGTGCAAAGAGCTTTCGGCCGGGGAAACCAATCCCTTGCTCTTGGCGAGAAAATTCTACGATTACTGCACTACTGTGGTCACCTACTCCTACATGCGGGAATACTTCACCATCACCCAAATCCCCGAATACGCCGGTTTGAACCAAAAAGGCGACTGCGGAGTCCAGGCACTGCTGTTCATCACCCTGTGCCGCTGTGCAGGCATCCCCGCCCGTTGGCAATCGGGACTCTATGTGACTCCCTATTATCAGGGGTGCCACGATTGGGCTCAGTTTTATATTGCTCCCTATGGCTGGCTCTTTGCCGATCCCTCGTTTGGCGGCAGCGCCTATCGGGCAGGCAGCACCCTGCGCCACAACCACTATTTTGGAAATTTGGATCCCTTCCGCATGGCGGCCAACTCCCAGTTCCAATGGGAGTTTACCCCACCAAAATTTCAGCTGCGGGCTGACCCCTATGACAACCAACGGGGAGAAGCCGAATACGACAACCACGGATTCCTCCATGGGGAACTTCACCCCGATTGGGAAATTTTGGAACTGACTGAAATTCCGTAACACAACGAAAAAGAGACGACTCGGTTTTTCTCCGAATCGCCTCTTTTTTTATCGCACACAGGGCGTCGTTCTTACTCCTTGGAGAACTGATCCTTGCCTACACCGCACAGGGGGCAAACCCAATCCTCGGGAAGATCTTCAAACTTGGTGCCGGGAGCAATGCCGTTATCGGGATCGCCCACCTCGGGATCATAGCGGTAGCCGCAAACATCGCATACATAGACGTCCATCGTAATTTCCTCCTTTAATTTGTGGATACTTTTCAAATGGGACCCGGTTTTCCGCCTGAGTCTGTCATCATAATATGCTACTTTCGTTCCTTTATTATTCCTAATTAGAATTATTTTCAAATTCTTTCTGGCAAAAAATCTTCTTTTTTTCACAATTCCCACATTGCAGGAAAAGCAATTCTGTGATATTATTTATAAGAAGGGATTCCGCACAAAAATCATTCTGAGGAATCCTTTTAGATTGTGAAATACGAGAATTCTTCCCCTTTTTCTCCAGGATGCCAGGGAAGCCGCGCCTCAGTTTGGTCTCCTTCCCGGATCTGGATTCCCTAAACCGCAAAGGAGTTGTTTTCCATGAAGTTGTCGTTCCGTTGGTACGGCGAAGAAGATAAGGTCACTTTGGACCAAATCCGCCAGATCCCCGGCATGAAAGCCATTGTCACTGCCGTCTATGACGTGCCTGTTGGCGAGGTTTGGAGCCGGGAAAGCATTGCCAGGTTGAAACAATTGACCGAGGAAGCCGGTCTGGCCTTTGAAGTCATTGAAAGCGTCCCGGTCCACGAGGATATCAAACTGGGAAAACCCAGCAGGGACCGGTTGATTGAAAATTACTGTGAAAATATCCGCCGGCTCAGTGAAGCCGGCATTAAATGTATCTGTTATAACTTTATGCCCGTCTTTGACTGGACTCGAACCCAGCTGGACCACCGTCTCCCCGATGGCTCCACCTCCCTGGTATACTACCAGGAACAGGTGGAACAAGTGGATCCCCTGAAAAGCGAAAGCGATCTCACCCTTCCCGGATGGGATGCCAGCTATTCTCGGGAACAGCTTCGGGATGTGGTTGCGCAGTATCAGTCTTTGACGGAAGAGGATCTGTGGGACCACCTGCAATACTTTCTCCAACGGGTCATTCCGGTGGCCGCAGAATGTGATGTAAACATGGCTATTCATCAAGATGACCCCTGCTGGAGTATTTTTGGCCTGCCCAGAATTATCACTGATGAAAAGAATCTGGATCGTTTCCTGAGCTTGGTGGACGACCCTCACAACGGACTCACTCTCTGCTGCGGGTCTCTGGGTTGTTCTCCCAAGAACGATGTGCCCAAACTGGCCGCCAAATACGCCAAAATGGGACGGATTCATTTTGTGCACCTGCGCAATGTGCAGATCCTTCTCAACGGATTTGAAGAGCGGGCCCATCTCAGTTCCTGCGGCTCTCTGGACATGTATGCCATTGTGAAAGCTCTGGTGGAAAATGGATTCACCGGCTATGTCCGTCCGGACCACGGCCGCATGATCTGGGGTGAAACCGGAAGGGCCGGTTACGGCCTCTATGACCGGGCCTTGGGCGCTGCGTATATCAACGGGTTGTTCGAAGCTGCGGAAAAGGAGGCCTCCCTTCGTGGATGAACTGGTGATCCGTCCTCTGACTCTGGAGGACTATCCCATCTATGACCATTGGGAGCAACAGCTTCACCGACTCCATGTACAGGCCAGACCCGATCTGTTTCAGGATTTGGACCATCCAGTTCCCCGGGAACAATTTCGCAAAGAATTGGAAGATTCCCATGAGATTCGCCTGATGGCTGAATGGAAAGGCCAACCTGCCGGTCTTTGTTCCTTCTCCTTGCGGGAAGCTCCTGCCAGCCCTCTGCTTCGGGATCAAAAAAGTGCCTATGTGGTGGATTTGTTCGTGGATCCTGTCTTTCGTCACAAAGGCATTGCAAAAGCTCTTTTGTCTGAGGGAACCCGGCTGTCTCGGGAATTTGGTGCGCAATTTTTATCTCTGACCGTTTGGCCATTTAACGAATCGGCCATGGGCCTCTATCAGGCTTTGGGGTTCCGGGTCCAGCGCAGTCTGCTGGAACGTCCCCTTTGATTGCTCCGTTTGTTTAGGAAAGCCGCCATTTTGGCTTTTGTATAGAATTCACTTTAGGAGGAAATTGAATTATGAAACTTGGTATTATTTCGGCTCCTGAAGCCGCCAGCTTGGATCATGCCAAAGAGCTGGGCTTGGACTTTGTGGAATTTGACTGCAATCCCACCGACTACTTTGGCCTGCCTGTCTCCGAACTGATGGAGCGGAAAGAATCCATCAAGGAAGCTTCTGAGCGCACCGGCGTGGAAGTGGGCGCTGTGGGCCGTTGGGCCAGCCACATTCTGGATCAGAACGGCGACGTGATCCCCGAAGAGTGGAACAACGTTGTTTCTGTAATGGACTTTGGCCAGTATCTGGGTGCCAAGTATTATCTGTGCAGCGTGGCTTATGTGAAAGAGCTCTCCTATTACAAGAACATTACTGCTGCTATCAAAGTGCTCAACCAGATCGTGGCTGCCGCTAAGGAACGTGGCATGGAGTGCGCCATCGTCAACTGCATGATGGGCGACAACTACATCCGTACTCCCGAGCAGTGGAAGCTGATCCTCAGCGAAGTTCCCGGCCTGGGCATCAAGTACGATCCTTCCCATAGCTTCGTCCATGGCGGTCCTCAGGGCGCATACATGGAAGAAGGCATGGAGTGGGGCTCCCACTTCACCTATTGCCACATCAAGGGCGTCATTCAGAGAGGCGAATCCGAAGAGCCCGATATGTGGAGCAAGCGTGATCTGATGATGGCTCACCCCGAGCTGAAGGATTTCTTTGCACCCAGCCTTTACAGCACCGAAAACACCAATTATGACAATCCCCCCGCGGGCATCGACTCCATCAATTGGCGTGCTTTCTTTGCCATCCTCTACATGCACGGGTATGACGGCTATCTGGCAATCGAGCCCCATTCCCAGACCTGGCGCGGCGAGAAGGGTGAAAAGGGCGTCAAGTACACCATCAAGTACATTCGCGATCTGATGATTCTGGACTAATTCTCAAGATATAACAGGACCCCGGATTTTTTAAATCCGGGGTCTTTTGTATTTATGCGCCCTCCTGCTCCTCCACCTTGCGGAGCAGTTCTTCCTTCCCTTTCCGGGAAAGGAATGCAGCCTCCACACTGTTGCGCAGAAGGACCCGACTCTCTTCCTTCGTAATGGAAAGCCGGCGGTATTCCTCCTGTAAGATGGTACCGGATACGGTCATGTTGTCGGTATTCAAGGTGACAACCAATCCTCGCCTCATGTAATCTCGAAGGGGAAAATCCGGGAAACCGCTTACCGCTTTCGTCTGAACGTTGCTGGTGGGGCAAAGCTCCAAAGGGATTTTTGCATCTGCCAGCTTTACAAGAAGATCTTCCTCTTCCCGAGAACGGACGCCGTGGCCGATTCTGCTGGCGCCCATTTCCAGTGCGCTCCAAACACTTTCCGGACCTGCCGCCTCTCCAGCATGGATGGTAAAAGGCACCTGAAGAGACACGGCCCGAGAAAACAGAGAACGGTAAAGCTCCACAGGATACAGGGCCTCCGCTCCCGCCAAATCCAGGGCACATACTCCATTTCCAAGGAAATACGCCGCTGTATTTACAGTCTCTTCGTTGGCGGCCTCTTCCCCACCACGCATACAACACAGAATCAACTGACAGGAAATGCCCGACGCTTTCTTCATGCCCCGTCTCAAACCAGACAGGGCTGCTTCCACCACCTGATGTTGTGTCAGGCCCCTGGTACAGTGCAATTGAGGTGCAAACCGGATTTCCCCATAGAGCAGCCCCTGTTCACGCAAGCGGCAAACCAACCCTTCCACCGCCAAAGATATTCCTTCCCCACTTTGCAGTACGCTGACCGGCAAGTCAAAACAACGGAGATAGTCATTAAGACTTTGACAGTCTGTGGGCACGGAAAGGAGTGCTTCCAACTGAGTCCGGTCTTCGGTAGGTAGAGGGACTCCCTGCAGCTTGGCCAAAGCAATCACCTGATCCGGCGTCAGAGAGCCGTCCAAGTGCAAATGCAAATCAATCACGGGCGATACCTCCTGTTTTCTTTTCATTATACCCCAGGAAATCCCCCATGAAAAGTGCATTCGGGATGTATTTCATTTCCCCACCATGAAACCTATCCCAAAAACTTGACAGTGAGGATGGAAACCACCAGAGCTGTGGTATCCCCCAGCAAAGCGGCAGGTAAGGTATGATATAAACGCTTGTATCCACAGGAACCAAAATATACCGCTATGGCGTAGAAGGTGGTTTCTGTGGAAGCGGAAAGCACAGAAGCTATTTTTCCGGTCTCGCTGTCTGGGCCAAATTGGTGAAACAGCTCCAGGGTGTAAGCTGAGGAACCGCTGCCGGAAATGGGTCTGAGAAGAGCCAGAGGCAGCAATTCGGGAGACACGCCTACCATCTCTGCCAAGGGAGAAAACAACCCGCAAATTAGCTCCAAAAGCCCGGAAGCACGAACCATCGTCACCGCTGCAATCAAACCAATCAAAGTGGGAAGAATCTTGAGAGATGTGCGGATTCCCTCCTTGGCCCCCATCAGGAACGTGTCAAACACCGGTACGCCTTGGACAAAACCAAAAAGTAAAATTAACCCTACCATTACCGGCAGGGCCGCGGCACCGAGCTGTTCCATACCCCTCTCCTTTCCAACAGTTTACATGCCAACACACAAACCGTTAGGGATGCGGCGGAAGTCATCCATATTTCCGGAAGGATTCCAAAGGGCTCCTGACTGCCTGCGCTGGCCCGCATAGCCGCCATGTTGATGGGGATTAGTTGCAGGGAAGCTGTGTTCATCACTACAAAAAGAATCATGCCGGAAGTGGGCGAATCCCCTGGATTCTTTTGGGCCATAGCTTTCATGGCCGCCAATCCCAACGGCGTTGCCGCATTTCCCAACCCTAACAGGTTGGCGGATAGATTCATGGATATTTTTCCCTGAATCTCCTCTTCCTCCCGGTATTCGGGAAATAGCCTCCCTATAACCGGTGACAACACCTTGGCCAGCAATCGGCTCAACCCGCTTTCTTCCGCTATCTTGAGAAATCCCAACCAAGCACACATGCTGCCCAACAAAAACAAGGACAGTTCCACCGCTGTCTGAGCCCCGTCCATCAGTGCATTGGACAGTTCCCCCAAACGTCCCGTGACCAAGGCGCACAATATACTGGCCAGGATCATGCCAAACCAGATGGAATTTAACATCTTTCTCCTCCCCTTTTTCTCCGGTGGATATTGACTTTAGATCGAAAAAAGTTTATGGTTATTCTGATCCCTTTTCTTTTGGGGACCACACTTTGAACTAAGAAAGGATACAGGCTCATGTTGTTTGGCGAAAAGATTCTGGATTATTGGGACGACATTTTAAGAGACTTGGCAAAAGTGGTTGCCATCCCCTCTGTGGCAAAACCTCAGGAGGGAGAGCATCCCTATGGCGACGAGTGCGCCCGTGTGATTGATACTGTAGTGGAAATGGCAGAAAGCTATGGCCTGAAAGCCAAAAACGTGGGATACCACGCCGCCCATGCCGAATATGGCGAAGGAGAAGGCAATGCTGTGGTAATGGCCCATTTGGACGTGGTCCCCGCCGGAGAAGGCTGGAACACCGATCCCTACACCATGGTCATCGACGACAATCTGGCCTATGGCCGTGGTGTCTCTGACAACAAGGGTCCCGCCATTGTGGCCCTCCATTGCCTCCGGGCCCTCAAGGACGCCGGCGTCAAGGGCAATCGGAAACTGCGGGTAATCTTTGGCTCCGCTGAGGAAATCGGCATGCTGGACATGCCTCATTATTTTGCCAGCGAACAGCATCCCGACATGGGCTTTACTCCCGATTCTTCTTATGGCATCTGCCACTGCGAAAAGGGTCTGCTGGATTTCCGGGTCACCGGCAAAAATGATTCCGCTGTGGTGAAATCCTTTGTTTCCGGCACCGTGCCCAACGCGGTTCCCTACAAGGCGGAATGCACTTTGATCTGCTCCCAGGAGGAGTATGACCAATTGGTGGCAGCTGCCAAGGCTTCTGAAATTGAATACCAGGTTACCCCCACAGAAAACGGTGCCCAGATAGTCTGCCAGGGTCAGGCAGCCCATGCTTCTGCCCCCTGGAATGGCGTCAACGCGGCATCCCATTTGGTGGATCTCCTGGCCAAGGTTTTCCCCCAGGAGAAACTGGGCGCCTTCTTCCGCCTGATCCACGAAAAAATCGGCTTGAACTACGATGGCGCTCCCTTGAATGTGAACATGACTGACGAGCCCAGTGGCCCCCTCACCTTCAACCTGGGTCTGGTTAACGTGGATGAGAATTCCTGCAGCTTGACCGTGGACATCCGCTATCCCGCTACCAAAAAGGGCGCGGATGTCTCCGAAACCATCCGCAGTCAGGTGGAGCCCTATGGTCTGACCTACGAGCTTCTCTCCGATGCGGAACCCCTGTATCTGCCCAAGGAAAGCCAGCTGGTCACCCTCCTCTCCGGCGCCTACAAGGATGTCACCGGTGAAGAGTGCGATATTTTCTCCATGGGCGGCGGCACCTATGCACGGCAGATGTTTGGCAAGGGCGTTGCCTTCGGCGCCGGCTTTAAGGATCAGGCCGACAGCCGTGCCCATCAGGCCAACGAAATGCTGGACCTGCGCCGGTTTAAGCTCCACGCAGAAATCTGCCTGGAAGCCATGTACCGGATGCTGACTGCGGAATAATTCTATGGAACCGTATCATAACATCACTCCCGAAGAGATATTCGGGAACCCGGAAGTGCGCAGTTATATTCTCTGCGGCAACGATTGCATGGGGGCCATCGGCTTTACCGAACATGGCCTTGCCCATGCCAAACGCAGCAGCGATACAGCGCGGGATATTCTCACCTCTTTGGGTTATCCCCAACGCACCTGTGAGCTTGCCGCCATTGCCGGATATCTCCACGATATCGGCAATACGGTGAACCGGGTGGACCATGCCCACAGCGGCGCCTTGATGGCTTTTACTCTTCTCAACAAGCTGCATATGCCTCCTGAGGAAATTGGGCTTGTTTGCTCGGCCATCGGCCATCACGACGAAAAAACTGCCTTCCCGGTTAACCCTTTGGCCGCCGCGCTGATCCTCTCTGACAAGAGCGACGTACGCCGGTCCAGGGTACGCAAGGACGCCGTACTGGAAGCGGATATCCATGACCGGGTGAACTTCGCTGTGGAAAGCTCCCGGTTGGATATTGATCCCGAGAAAAAGCTCTGTATCTTTCATATTGAAATCGCTACGGAAATATGCCCCGTGATGGAATATTTCGAGATTTTCCTGGAACGTATGGTCCTGTGCCGCAAGGCTGCTCAAACATTGGGCCTCCAGTTCGAATTGATCATCAACGGAACAAGATTGCTGTAGGACACAAAAAATCCCCGATGCTCCAAAGAGCATCGGGGATTTTTTACGAAACCCTTTCATGCGGCCCACAAGCGTTTTCGAAGAAAGCGAAGATTATGATCTTTACTTGGCCTCTACCACCACTTTGATGGACTCACTGCTCATCTGCATGGCAATGGCTTCCGGCAGCTGATCCAAGGTGAAATGATGGGTGATGATGGGGCCAAAGTTTACCTTGCCACTGTTGATCAAACGGACGGCGCGGTCATGGGTATCCGGGTTGACAAAGGAACCTTTGATGGTCAATTCCTTCTTGTATACGTCAAAGAGGGGCAGCTGGAAGGTGGAGTCTACCTTGGGCACGCTAAACAGTAGAATTGTGGCGCCCTTGCCTGCAAATTGGAAAGCGCTCTTAACTGCCGGCACATTGCCCACACACTCGATCACCACATTGGCACCACTGCCCATGGCCTTCGTGAAGGTCTCCTCATATCCGGACTGGGTGGGATCGATGGCCACATCCGCACCAACCTCCAAGGCCACCTGGCGGCGTTTCTCATTGGGTTCGCTAACCAGAATCTTGGAAGCGCCGGACAGCTTGGCAAGCTGGACCATGATCAAGCCAATGGCACCGCCGCCTACCACGCACACCTTATCCCCGGGACGAATGCCAGCCAGGTCAATGCCGTGAATACAGCAGGCCAGAGGTTCCGCCATGGCAGCCGCCTCAAAGGGCACGGAAGGATCCAGCTTGAAAGCCTGGGAGGCAGGGATCAGACTGTATTCAGCAAATCCACCGTCTCGGGTCACGCCAATGGCTTCCATGGACTCGCAAAGCTGCTTCTTGGCGTTCTGGCAATATTCGCAATGGCCACAATAGATGTTGGGGTCTACGGTCACATGGTCGCCCACTGCAAAACCGGTAACACCCTCCCCTACTTCCACCACTTCCGCAGAGTACTCGTGTCCCAGCACGACCGGAGGATTGACATCCGCAGATCCGGGTTCCCCGTGGTAAATGTGCACATCTGTGCCGCAAACACCGCACACCTTGTTGCGCAGTACCAGCTCTCCAGGCCCTGCCTGGGGAATCGGAAGATCGGTAACTTCAAAGGTTTTATTTCCCATAAAACGAGATGCTTTCATAGGATATTCCTCCCAAAATAATTCTTTTCTCTTTCATACAACAAAACATATCATTTGTCAAGGGTTCCCACAAAAAAGGAGAGGTAACTTACCTCTCCTTTCTGTTGGGTCCTTTTTACTTTTTGAGCATACCAATCGCGTCGCTGATGGTCTTCTCGTAAGCTTCCATGCCGTATTTATCTACGTCGGCCTTGTTCTTGTCCCCATGGGTCAAGCAGCCGGCGCCGCCAATGCAGCCGCCTACGCAGGCCATGCCTTCAATAAAGTTGCCAGGCAACACATTCTTGGATGCCTTCAGCAAAGCCATCCGGCAAGCCTCAATGCCATCGCAGGGGATTGCCTTCAGATCGAAATCATCCAAGCCCTGTTCTTTCAGCGCCTCAGCCACTGCATCGCTCAAGCCGCCACTACGGGCAAAGATACGGCCATAGTAGGAAGCGTTATCCAGCACGCCTTCCTCCAAAGACTTCAGATCGATGTCACGGCTGTCAAACAGCGCCTGCAATTCCTCAAACGTGATAGCGCAATCGATATAGGGCTTTACGCGCTCCTTCTGCACTTCCATCTTCTTGGCCGTGCAGGGCCCAATAAACACCACTTTCGCACCGGGCGTGGTCTCCTTGATGTACTTGGCGATGGTCGCCGCAGGAGACAGGTTGTGGGAAATGTGCTCCTTGAGCTGGGGGAACTGCTTTTCAATGTAGTCCACGAAGGCGGGGCAGCAGGAACTGGTCAGGAATTTCTTCTCCGCCAACTCCGCGGCTTCCGCAAAGGCCACCATATCTGCGCCCAAGGCCGCTTCCACCACATGGAAGAAGCCCAGCTCCTGGATTCCGGTGATCACCTGACCCAGCTTGGCATAGCTGAACTGACTGGAAATAGAAGGAGCCACCACAGCGTAGAGCTTGTAGTCCTCGTTGTTGTTGCTCTTCTTGATCAGATCCACCACGTCCAGGATGAAGGACTTATCCACCACAGCGCCGAAGGGGCACTGGTAGACACAGGCGCCGCAGGAAATGCAAGTTTCGTTGTCAATGGAAGCAGCGCCGTCTTCCCGCATGCTGATGGCATTGACCTTGCAAGCTTTCTCACAGGGACGCTTCTCGTTGACAATGGCGCTATAGGGGCAAACCTTGGCGCACTGACCGCACTCCACACACTTGGATTTGTCGATATGAGCTTTCAGGTGCTCGTCAAAAGTGATAGCTCCCCGGCGGCATGCATCCTCGCACCGGTGGGCCAAACAGCCACGGCAAGCGTCACTCACATTGTATCCGCTCATGGGGCATTCATCGCAGGCAATATCGATGACCTCAATCACGTTGGGGTTGGACTTGTCGCCCCCTAGGGCCAACTTGATCCGTTCCTCCACAATAGCACGCTCTTTATAGATGCAGCAGCGCATGGTGGGCTTGTTCTTGACGATCAGCTTCGGGATCTCTGTGTAGGCATCCATCAGCCGGTCTTCAAAGGCATACCGCGCCACCTCACGCAGCACCTTGTATTTCAGGTACTGGACCTGGGTGTCGAATTTTCTGTCACGAATGGGCTTTGTAGCCATGTTTTGTTCCGTCCTTTCTGCAGATTGTCCTTAGAAGTAGCTCACCTTGATACGTTTCCCCATCTTTTTCAAACACTCGCTCAGTTCCTCTACCAGGCGCATCTTGATGTTGAAATTGATAGGCAGGTTGGGGTTCTGGTGGGCAGGGTTGATGGCCCGTCCTACAAAGAAATTGATGTCGGTGGCTTCTTCAAAAAGCATCCGGGCAATGAGAGAGGCGCCATCCCGTTTGTATCCCCACTGGCTGAAGGATGCGTTATCTGAGAGGAAATCCTTGGCGTACTCCAGCACCTTGCTGATGGTGATCACGCCTTCTGTAACCAGATCCACACCTTCGATTTTGGCAATAGGCGGGATTTCCGGGTCTAAGTAGTTCAGGTCTGCCACCATGGGCTTGTGCAAAAACTCAGAGGCCAAAGTGGACGTGGTACCGCCACAGACAATATGTTTGCCCTCCTTGGAGAAGAACAGGGACATATACTTGTTGGTATCCTTCCGGTCCGACGGAGGGCCAATCATCAGGTTCACCTGGGAACGTTTCCGGATTTTCACCACGCACACGGTGGTATCATCCCCCGGATGACCTCCATACAGGTGATTGCATTCCTCCAGCAGAATCGCCGCGTAGGTCTTGGCGGTGTAGCTTTCGTCGTACATCATTTCCAGGAAGTCCACAATGTCTTTCCGTTCCCAGCCGAAATTCAGCGACTGCCCCACCCCTGCGTGAATGGCACCGTCACTCATGGTAAACAGGAAATCTTTTTCCTGAAGCTTGATCTTGGATTTGTAGATCATCTTCCCCTCAATCTCCGTTCCGGTCTTGGGAATTTCCACAAATTTACCGTCCCGGATCAGGATCAACAGAGGATTGTCATACTGGATGATCTCCGCCTCTTCGTTCTCGATAATGTGAATAATGGTGAAGGTGGAATAGGCCACGCCCCGCACAGCGCAGACCGGCAGTGTGGAGGCGATGGTGGAAACGCAGTCTTCCAGGCGCATATTGGCCGCCATCATCGTGGAGATGATCTTGGAGGTCAAGGAGGATAAAATATTCGCCTTTACGCCGCTGCCCATTCCGTCCGCCAGAACAATCACAGTGGAATTTTCGCCCTGCTCCACGATTTCTACCCGGTCGCCGCAGAGCTGCTCCCCCCATTTGTTCAGGCTGATGTATCCGATGTCGCTGCAAAGATTATTCATCGCTCAAAGAATCCTTCAGGTTGGTCAATGCGATCTTGGTTTCTGCAGTGGTCTCGCCCAACAGGGACGCAATCTCCTGCACCACTCGCATCTGCTTTTCGATGACCCGGTCTGTCACCTCAATGGTGTGCTGGCTGATCTTTTCCTTGTTCATGCGCTCCCGTTCTTCCTCCGTCACGTCACGCATGATGCACATCACAATATGATAGCTCTTGTCGTAAATAACGCTCTGCTCAACATAGCGCTTGTATTCGGTGAGATACACCTTTTCATCCCGCACGCTTATCCCGGTCTGCATCACATCCAGGAATACCTTGGGATCCAAAATGCGGATAACCTGGTCTCCCAGCACATCGGAAGCATGACGGATATTCATGATCCGGCAGGCAGCAGAGTTGATTTGCTGAACCTCCAGGTCCTCGTTGAGCACAATGATGCCGTTGGGAGTATTGTTGATGATGGTATCGGAGAAGCTCTCTGCCTTCTCTTTCAAGAACGGCAGGCACATGTTGATATTGGCCTTGCCCTGATACACGGCAACCGCTTTCTCCCGGCAGGTGTTGTAGCCACAGGCGCCGCAGTTGAGCTCCTGATCCGGAGTGTTCTTACCCATCTTCCGCAGGATCTCTTCGATCTCCTTTTCCCCGGGCATCTGACGGTGCAGGCCAATAAACCGGTGATCCTTGATCAGGTCAGCAGATGCAGGCTGCTCCACGGCAAAATCCTTCTTGCCAGCGTAACGATTCACCGCAATGGTGTCCGTTACAGGACGGCGATGCTCCCGTTCCATAGCAGGGCCGCCAACGCAGCTGCCTGCACAAATGGACATTTCAATGAAGCACTTCTTCAGACGGCCTTCCTTGATATCGTTCAACGCCGCAATGCAATTGTCGATACCGTCAACAACCATGTAAGTATAGTCGTCGGAATCACAATTCATGGTGCGAAGGATACCGCCAGAGGTGGGGAACAAACGAGCACGGCTTTCCTCCAGAGAATCTTCACCCTGCTCAATGGTGATGCCCTCCTGCTTGAGCCAATCGGACAGCTCTTCAAAGGTGAGCACACAGTCCACCAGGCCGGGATAAGCCTCTGCTTCCGCCTTTTTGGAGATGCAGGGTCCAATAAACACGGTTTTGACGCCGGGATTTTCCTGCTTGATCTTCTGACAATGGGCCTGCATAGGAGAAAGCACCGTTGCCAGATAAGGCAGAACTTCCGGATAGTACTTTTCCACCAAGGTATTCACGGAATGGCAGCAAGTGGAAATGACAACCTCCTGCTTGCCCTCACGGACAATATTCTCGTATTCGGTCTTCACAATCGAGGCGCCGATTGCAGTTTCCTGAGCGCCGGAGAAGCCCAATTGCTTCAAAGCCTTCTCCATGGTAGCGATGGTGGCGCCAGGGTAGTTGGCCACGAAAGAGGGCGCCAAACTGGCGATGACCGGACCGCTCTTGATCAACTGAATAGCGCTGGGCACATCATTGCGGATCTCCTTGGCGTTTTGGGGACATACCACAAAACACTGACCGCAGAGAATACATTCGTCACTGACAATCTGTGCCTGGCCCGTGGAATATTTGATGGATTTCACGGGACAGTGGCGAATGCATTTGTAACAGTTCACACAGTTGGATTTCTTCAACTTTAAAAATTCAGCCATGGGGGGAACCACCTCTCACTAACTTAATAAGGGTCCGGGCACGGCAAACTCCATCAATGTATGGCCATTGATGGAGCTTCCTGCGATTCGAGTCTTATTTCACTTTGGCAAGGATTTCTTTCTCAAAGAAATCCTTCGTGGTCTCGGGAGAAAGGGAATACAGCTTGTCATCCAGAGTGACGTTGACGCCGTTGACGCAGTTGCCCATGCAGAAGGTACCGCCCAGCTCCACCTTGTCTTCCAGGTGGTTTTCCTTCACCAGATATTGGAGCTGCTCAACAATCTGGCGGGAGCCTTTCAGATGACATGAACTTCCAATGCAAATGGTAACTTTCACGATTTTCATCCTCCTAAAAATGGTAAAAAGTTCATTCTTCTAAAATAAAGAGGGACCGCGCCATACGCCCCGGCATGGCGCGGAGACTCTTATCTCACGTTATTCAGTTGGATTATCAAGTTTGTTCTCGGTGGGAAAATTATTCGTACTCCACCACGTTCACCCAGTGCATCAGGAATTCCCGCTCTTCGGGCTTGCCCTTCACGGACTGGGAAGCTGCTACGATGGGCAGCCACTTCTGCACATACTGCTTGGCAGTATCAGTCTTCTTGCAGAACAGGTCCAGATACTTCTCAGCAGCGTCGATGTCGCCGCCCAGCCAGAACAGCAGATAGGTCCGGGCTGCGTCAGCACTGGCGTTGCCCTGCGTGGCATGGGACCAGTCCAGAATGGAGTAGCTCTCGCCATCGGGAGAGATCACCACGTTGGTGGGGTTGAAGTCGCCATGGCACAGCTTGGTGTGGTTGGGCATGGAAGCCAAACGGGAATCCAGCTCATAGCGGGTGGTAGCATCCAGACCGGTCTGGGAGATCTTGCGCTTCATCTTCTCCTTCAGGCGGTTCAGCATGGGGCAGGTCTTGGACTGGACTTCAATCTGAATGTCCACAAAACGCTCCAGATACTTCTCCTTATTGTCGGGATCTTCCGCCATCAGCTGCGCAAGGGTCTTGCCCTCAGCATAGTCGGTCACAATGGCCCACTTGCCGTCGATCTTGGTGACTTCCTCCACATGGGGAATGGGAAGGCCAGTCTCTTCTACCCGGGCAATGTTCAAAGCCTCGTTGAGGATGTCCGCCTTGGAATAGCCCTCGTCGAACACCTTGATCACATACTTCCCGTCCCGGTAGATGGTCTTGGAAGTCCGTACAGCGATTACCTTTTCCAGTTTCATGGTAAAAACTCCTCCGTTATTTTACTTGCCGTAGTAGCACTTCAGATAGATTTCTTTGATCTCGCTCATCAGCGGATATCTGGGGTTGGCGCCGGTGCACTGGTCGTTGAAGGCGTTCTCCACCATCTCGTCCAGGGTATCCAGGAAGTACTTCTCGTCTACGCCATAATCCTTGATGGTCTTCTTGATGCCAATCTTCTCCTTCAGATCTTCCAGAGCCTTGATGAAGTTCTCGAACACTTCGTCGTCGTTCTTGCCCTGGATGCCGCAGAAACGAGCAGCTTCCACATAGCGGGCCTTGGCATGAGGATACTGATACTGAGAGAAGGTACCCATCTTGGTGGGAACTTCGGCAGCGTTGTAGCGGATCACGTCGGTGAGGATCACAGCGTTGGCAATGCCGTGGGGCAGATGATGATAAGCACCCAGCTTGTGAGCCATGGAGTGGTTCACACCCAGGAAGGCATTGGCGAATGCCATACCGGCCATGCAGGAAGCCTCAGCCATACGCTCACGGGCATAGGGATCGTTGGCGCCGTTCTCATAGCAGGAGGGCAGATAATCAAACACAGCCTTCATTGCCTTCAGTGCCAGACCATCGGTGAAGGGAGTGGCCATGATGGACACATATGCCTCGAGGGCATGGGTCATAACGTCGATACCGGAAGCGCTGGTCAGACCCTTGGGCTGAGTCATCATGTTGTCAGCGTCCACAATAGCCATAGTGGGCAGCAGCTCGTAGTCAGCCAGAGGCCACTTGGTGCCGGTCTTCTCATCGGTGATGATGGCGAAGGGAGTCACTTCGGAACCAGTACCGGAGGAGGTGGGGATAGCAACCATGATTGCCTTCTCGCCCATCTTGGGGAACTTGTAGATTCTCTTCCGGATATCCATGAAGTCCATGCTCATGGACTGGAAGTCCGCATCGGGATGCTCGTACAGCACCCACATGATCTTGGCAGCGTCCATTGCGGAACCGCCGCCCAGAGCAATGATGGCGTCGGGCTCGAAATCGCGGATCTGCTTGGCGCCTTCCAGAGCGCAGCCCAGGGTGGGATCGGGAGCTACATCATAGAAGCAGGCATACTGAATGCCCAGCTCGTCCAGCTTATCGGTGATGGGCTTGGTATAGCCATTCTTAAACAGGAAGGTATCGGTAACGATAAAGGCCTTCTTGCGGTTATATTCCGTCTTCAGCTCGTCCAGGGCCACAGGCATGCAACCCTTCTTGAAATAGACCTTCTCAGGCACTCTGAACCACAGCATGTTCTCTCTCCTCTCGGCAACCGTCTTGATATTGATCAGGTGCTTGACACCCACGTTCTCGGAGACGGAGTTGCCGCCCCAGGAACCGCAGCCCAGGGTAAGGGAGGGAGCCAGCTTGAAGTTGTACAGGTCGCCGATACCGCCCTGGGAAGAGGGAGTATTGACCAGAATACGGCAGGTCTTCATGGCAGCCTGATGCTTTGCCAACTTCTCCTTCTCAGCCACGTTGATATACAGAGAAGAAGTATGGCCGTAACCGCCGTCGGCAATCAGATGCTCAGCCTTCTCAATGGCCTCATCAAAGGTCTTGGCCTTGTACATAGCCAGCACGGGAGACAGCTTCTCGTGAGCGAACTCCTCGGAGATGTCCACGCTCTCCACTTCGCCGATGATGATCTTGGTGTTTTCGGGCACATCCACACCAGCCAGAGCAGCAATGGTGTGAGCCTTCTGACCAACGATCTTGGCATTCAGAGCGCCGTTGATGATGATGGTCTTGCGAACCTTTTCCGTCTCAGCCTTATTCAGGAAGTAGCAGCCCCGCTTGATGAACTCATCCTTCACAGCCTTGTATACCTTGTCCAGAACGATCACGGACTGCTCGGATGCGCAGATCATGCCGTTATCAAAGGTCTTGGAATGGATGATGGAGTTGACAGCCAGCACCACGTCGGCAGTGTCATCGATGATGGCGGGGGTATTGCCGGCGCCTACACCCAGAGCGGGAGTACCAGAGGAGTAAGCAGCCTTCACCATGCCGGGGCCACCAGTGGCCAGGATGATATCAGCCTCAGCCATCAAGGTGTTGGTCAGCTCCAGGTTGGGAATGTCGATCCAGCCGATCAACCCTTCGGGAGCGCCTGCCTTCACGGCAGCTTCCAGAACAACCTTGGCAGCCTCAATGGTGCACTTCTTGGCACGGGGATGGGGGCTGATGATGATGCCGTTGCGGGTCTTCAGGGCAATCAGGGTCTTAAAGATGGCGGTGGAAGTGGGGTTGGTGGTGGGGATTACGGCACCGATCACACCAATGGGCTCGGCAATCTTCTTGATACCGTATGCCTTGTCCTCTTCAATCACACCACAGGTCTTGGTGTTCTTGTAAGCGTTGTAAATATACTCGGCAGCATAGTGATTCTTGATGACCTTGTCTTCCACAACGCCCATGCCGGTTTCCTCAACGGCCATCTTGGCCAGAGGAATACGCTGGAGGTTGGCAGCCATGGCAGCCGCGCGGAAAATCTTGTCTACCTGCTCCTGGGTATAGCTGGCGTAGATCTTCTGCGCCTCCCGTACCCGGGCAAGCATTCTTTCGAATGTTTCCGCGTTTTCCACAATTTCATAAGTCGTTTTCGTGTTCATGAAATGATCCATCCTTTTTAATTTATTTTGTGCTGAATCTTTCCTTTAAATGGTTGGACAAGATGGCGAGGGACACGGCCATATTTTCATTCTGAACCAGTATTCCCTCCGGAACATCCAGGTGGACATTCGTGAAGTTCCAAACAGCCAGTATCCCGCTTTTGATCAACAGGTTGCACACCGCTTGGGCATGTTCTCCCGGCACAGTGAGAATCCCGATGCGAACCTTCATCCGGCGGCAAAGGTCTTCCAGCCGGTCCATGGGTAAAATCTTCTTCTCCCCCACTACCGTGTTGACTGTGAACGGGTCCGTGTCGAATCCGGCCAAGATATTCAGTCCGTACTGCACGAAACCATCATAGGCCAAAAGCGCTTTTCCCAACTGCCCAGCTCCTACCAACACGGCGTCCTGGGCGTTGTCATATCCCAAAAAGTGCTCCAGCTCCCTAATCAGATCCTCGCGCACATACCCTACCTTGGGCCTACCCGAGCCGCTGATGGAGGCAAGATCCTTTCTCACCACCACGTGGTTCATGTTCAGCGCATCTGCTATTGCCGTGGCCGAGATATATTTGGAAGCGTCTTGCAGCGACTTGAGATAATTCAAGTATGTGGGCAGCCGCTGCAGCGTTTGCTTCGAAACGCTTCGGCTCGGCACTTTCCTCACCTCTTTCCCCTGACTTTGACAATATTTTAACAGATTCCCCTGAGCTTGTAAATTGGTAGGATCGATATATCGATATCGAATTACCGATTTAATTTGTACACTTTGCCGTTTCCGTTAAGCCCAAGGAAAATGATGGTTAACTCTTCCGAAATTCTGTTGGAAAGGGCGCATTTTTTCAACAGATTCCCAGAATTATTCAACCTCATTTTAGTATATTCTTTTCCCGAAAGCAAGAGGAATTTCAAAAAAGAAAAGGCTATCCTCCGTTTTTTTCCGGAGTCCAGCCCTTTTTCCATAAATTTATACAAAGCGCTTTTGCCGCAGGAGTTGAAAGCGCTCCCAGCTGCAAAGGCCCTCCTTTTGCCATCGGCATCCACCGCACACTTGTTCCCATTGGGTTTGGGTCACCTGCCGCAAACGCTCTCCCACTCCAGCAGGTGTGATCTTATCCCCTGCCTGGAAATTCACTGCTGCCAAGGCGGCCTTGTCCCGACGGAGCACGTCTTCCGTACCCAAAGCGCATTTATTTCCGGGCAATCGGTGTGGACAAGCCCCACAAAGCTCGTCACTTCCCTCACACAGAAGAATGGACTCCCCCTGCACCAAAGCAGCTAATGTTTCTGTCATTTGGCGGGTAAAAGCTTCGTCGTACCCACACCCTTGAAACAGAGTGCCGCAAAAAAGATGATGTCCTCGCAACCGTCTCATAGAACCTCCAGCAACTTTGCCTTCTTCATACTGAAGACAATGGCCTGGGCAGCAAAATATCCCAACACCACCGATACCACATCTTTCGCAAGATAAGGCAGGCAAGCGGTTACGATGGCCTGCGGCAGGGACGTGGACATTACCAGGGCAAACTGAACGGCGCCGCACAGGTCACAGACAACCAGCCCCACCAGGCCCAACACAAGAGCCAACCATTTCCAGCTCTGCTTGGCACCAAGGCCACAAAAAAGGCTCATCAGGAAAAAGCCCCAGAGGAAACCGCCTGTCACTCCCAGAAAAGAACCAATTCCTCCGCTGAATCCTGCAAACACCGGAACCCCTACTGCACCCAGGGCCAGATACACCGCCAGGGACATACCTCCCATGCCCACACCCAGCACATAGCCGCACAGAGCCACCGCAAATGTCTGAAGGGTCACCGGCACACCGGTGGGCAGAGGAATCGAGATTTGGGATAACACTGCCATAACGGCGGCAAATACCGCCACCAGGACCATTTTCTGAATTTTATGTTTGGATTGGGTTTTCATAAATCTTTCTCCTTGACTTGGTCTTAAACCTTTGATGCCGCCATTTCTTCCGATTGACGCAAACGTTCCAAAAAGTCTTTTTTGATATTGACTTCCCCGGCAGAAAACTTCTTCTCCACTCCATCGGGAAGCCGCACTAACAAACGTGCTTCATCGTCCACCCCTAGAACAAGGCCTTCTTTTACCGTATCTCCTTGGGTAAAGGTCACTTCCATTCCCGTCAAGAGAGAGCGCTCTCGGTAGGCCTTCATGAAGGTTCGCTGGGTCAGATGATCGTAATAGACAAAAAAGTGGTTGAGGATTTCCGCCGCCAACTTGGTTCGCACCCCTTCGGGAACTTCTCCCGAATACAGGGCCCCGGCTACCTCCCGAATCTCCGGGGCAAATCCTCCCGGAGGTTCTTGGATATTGACACCAATTCCCACTATGGCATATTGGAGCCCATTGTTTTCAAAGTCCACAGAAGCTTCCGTCAAGATGCCGCACACTTTCCGACCCCGCAAATACACATCGTTGACCCATTTGATCTTGGCATGCATACCGGTTACACTGTCGATAGCTTCCGCCACTGCCACCGCTGCGGCGGTGGTCACGGAAAGAGATTCCTCTGCGGAAAACTTCGGGCGAAGCAGCACACTGATATAGAGCCCTGTTCCTTTGGGAGACAGGAAGGACCGGCCCAAGCGACCCTTGCCCTGAGTCTGTTGCTGGGCGATCAGGGTCATGCCCTCGGCGCCCCCTTGCTCCGCAATGGCTTTGAGCACCGTGTTGGTAGAGGTTACCGAATCCCGGACATCGATGGCACAATATCGGGCGGATCCCGTCAGCAGCCGCCGCACTCCCGCAGGCGTCAGAACATTGTGTTCTGATATCAAACGATATCCACGGTTGGTTCCAGCCTCAATTTCGTAGCCCGCTTCCTTTAATTTGCCCACCGCTTTCCACACAGAGTTCCGGCTGACCCCCAGCTTTTCTGCCATTTCTTCCCCCGAAATAGGGCCATCCGCCTCTTCCAGCAATTCTAAAACGTCCTCGGTGACTGACATAAAGGTCCTCCTCGTTTACGCGCGTTGTCCTCACTTTAGCACGGTACTCGCGAATTGTCAACCAAATTGTCACCCATAGGGTGACAATCAAGAGACCGGCAAAAAAAGAAAGCGAACGCCGGCCTTTCAGCCAATCATTCGCTTTCCCTTGCTAGGATTGTGTTATTTTAGTTGCCCGGTTTGAAACTGTCCTTCAGCTTCACAGAGCGGTTGAACACCAACGCCTCCGGCTTGCTGTCTCTGCTATCCACACAGAAATAGCCCTGCCGCAAGAACTGGTAGCTCTCGCCCGGCTTTGCCTCACCCAAAGCGCGCTCCACTTTACAGCCAGTGAGCACCTTCAGAGAATCGGGATTGAGGTAGTCCAGGAAATTGCCCTCGTCCGGGTTGGGCACAGTGAACAGGTTGTCATAGAGACGGATCTCCGCATCCAAAGCGTCGGCAGCATTTACCCAGTGAATGGTGGCGCCTTTGACCTTCCGGCCATCGGAGGGATTGCCGCCTTTGCTCTCGGGATCGTACTCCGCAAAGACTTCGGTGATGTTGCCGTTCTCGTCTTTGGCACAACCAGTGCAGCGGATCAGGTAGGCGCCTTTCAAGCGGCACTCAGGGCCTTCGGGATACAGGCGCTTATACTTGGGCACGGGCGTTTCCAAGAAGTCCTCCCGCTCGATATACACACTGCGGGAGAAGCTCACCGGGCGGGTGCCATCCTCAGGTTTATTGGGATTGTTCTCCACATCGAACAATTCTGTCTGGCCCTCGGGGTAGTTAGTGATGGTCAGCTTGATGGGATCCAGCACAGCCATGGCACGACGGGCATTGAGGTTCAGATCTTCCCGCAGGCAATACTCCAAGAAAGCATACTCCACCGTGGAGTTCACCTTGGAAACGCCGTTGCGTTCACTGAAATTCCGAATAGAGGCGGGAGTGTAACCCCGGCGGCGCAAGCCGCAGAGAGTGGGCATCCGAGGATCATCCCAGCCGTCCACATAGCCGCCTTCCACCAGAGCACGAAGCTTCCGCTTGCTCATGACGGTGTTGTTGATGCCCAGCCGGGCAAATTCAATCTGGCGGGGCTTGGAAGGAAGTGTCACGTTCTGAATCACCCAGTCGTAGAAGGGACGGTGATCCTCAAACTCCAGGGTGCACAGAGAATGGGTAATATGCTCCATGGCATCCTCAAAGGGATGGGCATAGTCGTACATGGGATAGATGCACCACTTGTCCCCAGTGCGGTGATGCTTGGAATGGTTGATCCGGTAGATCACCGGGTCCCGCATATTGAAGTTGCCGGAAGCCAAGTCGATCTTGGCCCGCAGAGTCATCCGGCCATCGGGGAACTCGCCGGCACGCATCCGACGGAACAGGTCCAGACTCTCCTCTTTGGGGCGGTCCCGGTAAGGGCTGGTGGCGGGATGGGTCAGGTCGCCACGCATTTCCTTCATCTGCTCGGGGGTCAGCTCGCACACATAGGCAAGGCCCTTTTCGATCAGTTCTTCCGCGCCCTTGTACATATCTTCAAAGTAATCAGAGGCATAGTAGAACCGGTCATCCCAGTCATAACCCAGCCAGTGAATATCCTCCTTGATGGCGTCCACATATTCCACGTCTTCTTTGGTGGGGTTGGTGTCGTCCATTCGCAGGTTGCAGATACCGCCGAAACGCTCTGCGGTCCCAAAATCCACAAAGATGGCCTTGGCATGACCAATATGCAGGTAGCCGTTGGGTTCGGGTGGGAAACGGGTGTGGACCTGCATCCCCTCGGTGCGGCCGCCAGGGCCCATGTCTTCCTTCACAAATTCGTCAATGAAATTGGTGGAAACAACTTCGTCATAGTTTACCTTTTCACTCATTGCAATCACGGTTCCTTTCTAAGGGATTACGTTAATTTGATGGGTATTTTTACCAGGGTTATGGTTAACCCTGGAGTTTAGCCAGTCCCAGCTTCAACCGGCGAAGAGCCTCCTCCCGGCCAAGCAGTGTCAAGATTTCCATAGCACCGCCCGGAGTTACCAAAGTGCCTGCCGCAGCAATACGAACAGGCCACAACAGGGTACCGTTCTTCACTTCCAGCTTCGAAGCCAGGGAAATCAAAGTTTCGTGAATGTCATTTAGCTCCCACGAGGGGAGCTGCTCCAGGGCCCCCAAGGCAGCCTCCAGCATTTTCGGAGAGTTCTCCAGGTTGGTCTTGCTCTTCTTATTTACAAAGAAATCTACGGGATACTCAGGCAGTTCCTTCAGGAAACCCAGCAAACCAGGAATTTCTGTGAACTTGGAAATCCGGGCGGGCAGAATAGAATAGAGCACTTCCCAGGGCTTCTCCTGGTCGCCGAATACCTCTTTATAATAGGGCATTGCGTGAGAAGTAAATTCCTCTTGACTCATGGCCTTGATGTATTCGCTGTTGAACCAGTTCAACTTATCATAGTCGAATACAGCGGGAGATTTACTGATTCCGTCAATGGAGAACACCTTTACCATCTCTTCCAGAGAGAGAATCTCCTGGTTATCCTTGGGACACCATCCCAGCAAAGCGATGTAGTTGGTGATGACAGGTGCCAAATAGCCCTCTTGCATCAACCCCTCAAAACTGGTGGATCCATGACGCTTGGACAGTTTGGACACACTGCCGTCTTCGTTCTTCCCCATGATCAGGGGCAGGTGCACATAGGTGGGGATCTCCCATCCAAAGGCCTCGTACAGCAAATTGTACTTGGGAGTGGAGGTGAGATACTCACACCCGCGCACCACATGGGTGATGTGCATCAGGTGATCGTCGATCACGTTGGCGAAGTTGTAGGTGGGATACCCGTCCGCCTTCAAAAGTACCTGATCTTCAATCTCTTTATTTTCAATGGTGATGGAACCAAACACCGCGTCTTCAAAGGTGGTAGATCCCTCCAACGGGATCTTCTGACGGATAACATAAGGCGTACCCGCCTCCAGCAGACGACGCACCTCTTCCTCCGGCAAATCCCGGCAATGACGGTCATACCCGCCAATTCCCTCGGCATTGTGCAGAGACTCCAAACGCTCTTTGGTACAAAAACAATAGTAGGCTTTTCCTTCTCGGACAAGCTGCTCCGCATACGGTTTGTAGAGATCCTTCCGCTGGCTCTGGACGTAGGGGCCATATTCGCCGCCGATATCCGGGCCTTCGTCGTGCTTCAAACCCACTTGTTCCAAGGTGTGGTAGATCACGTCCTCCGCGCCTTCCACCAAACGTTCCCGGTCTGTATCTTCAATCCGGAGAACAAATTGTCCTCCCTGGGATTTTGCCACCAGATACTCATACAACGCCGTGCGCAAATTGCCCACATGCATAAACCCCGTAGGGCTGGGGGCAAATCTCGTCCTGACTGTCGCCATATCCTCTGTCTCCTAACTTGAAATCTTTTTTCTCTATTATAGCAAAAAATGGCGCTTTGGCAATAAAAATCTGCGAAGATTCCTTGCAGAATGGTTGGAAACACTTATTCCCCGCCTATATCAGCCTCTAAGTTTTCTCCCTTCACTTCCAACACATATTCCTCCAAACAATCTCCCCGCTTCTCCATAGCTTGGGCGTGTTCTTTTCCCACATACCGGTAATGCCAACTTTCTTCTGCCATCCCCGTTATGGACTCCTTTCCCGGAGGATATCGCTGGATAAATCCATATTCTGCCCCATGCTCCTGAAGCCACCGGAACGCCGGAGTTTCTCCAAATTGGTCGGTTACCTGATTGAAATCCACGGCCAAACCCGTGTGGTGTTCACTGTGCCCGGGAAAAGCCACGGTTCTCAATGCATCTTCCCAGGCCTCCTTCTCCCCCATCCCTCGATTCCGCCGCTCCAACACTGCGTGTTCCAAAACAATCTGCTGCCTCTCTTCGCTCCGGTATCCGGAGGCCACCCACAACCAAACTTGGTCTCGTTCCGCCGCTTCTATCATCTGTACAAGATCCTCCCCCATGCGCCGATCTACCACTTCGTCATCCACCAAGTAGGGGAAAAAGCTCCAGTCCTCCGGCAAGGCCACTTCTTGGTTCACCAGTACCAAAAGTGGATCCTCACTTTGCTCATACCCAGCAAACTGTCCTTGTTCCGGATCTCCATTTACCATTGTCACCCCATCGGGTTCGGCGGGGCTCCCTTCATGCATCCGCTGTCTGTCCCATCCATTCACCATCAATGCCACAGTCAATCCTAAAAAAAATACTGCTGTGGCAACGCCTCTGGAAGACGTTTTTCCTCCCATACGCACCCCTTCTTTCCAAAAACTCTTGATTATTCTCCCCAAAAGGTGCATAGTTAATGAATTGGGATCCTATTCCCGAAAAGAACCCTTTTGGAAAAGAGGTAATATCGATGACTCAAATCTTTGTATATGGAGACCGTGAAAAAATGAAAAACTACGCCAACGCTTTGGATGCCTGCGGCGTTCAGGGAATCTTCTCTTTGGACCTGTCCCGGGCGCGGGATTGCGCTGGACTGTTGCTGCCGGGAGGTGGAGACATCGATCCTGCCCGGTATGGGCAATTGCCCGCCGGCAGCGAAGAACCGGATTTGGAACGGGATGCGGCAGAGCTTCATCTGGTATCCAATTTCGTTGCATGGGGACGTCCGATCCTGGGAATTTGCCGAGGAATCCAAATTCTGAACGTGGCTTTGGGCGGTGATTTGATTCAGGATCTGGAAACCGCCAAAGAACACAAACACGATCCTCAACTGGGCGATCGAGTTCACCTCGTTACGGTACCGGAAAACAGCTTTCTCTTCCCCCTCTATGGCAAAGAATTTTCCGTCAACAGCTCTCACCATCAGGCTCTGAAAACGCTGGCGCCTGGCCTGCAAGAAGCCGCCCGTTCTTCCAGAGATGGGGTTCTGGAGGCGGTACAGTGGCCGGATCGGCAAATCTATGGAGTGCAATGGCACCCGGAACGTATGGCCTTCGCCCTTCGTCGGCCGGACACCGTAGACGGTCAACCCATTTTCCAATTTTTCTTGTCTCTTTGCAGGTAAAAAAATCCTGCTTCAATCAAATCTTGTGTTGACAACCAGCAGCTCCGATGATATAATATTTAGCGTTGGTTATGCGCGAGTGCTGGAACTGGCAGACAGGCACGTTTGAGGTGCGTGTGTCTACGACGTACGGGTTCAAGTCCCGTCTCGCGCACCAGTCAAAGAAATGGCTTGATTCCTGGATTTCTAGGTTTCAAGCCATTTTTCACGTCTTTTTGTTTCTAGATTTTTGAAAAAGATTTCAAAAACTAGGATAAATTACCGCGTTTTGAAAATCAATACAACACGAAATACAACACAAAAAAAGCCCCGGATTTCTCCGGGGATTCCACTTTCCCTTCTTGACGTCAGCCAGGAAGGCTGATATAATATGTCAAAAAACAGGGGAGCTTGTATTGGCAGGCTGAGAGGAAGTCACTCAACTTCGACCCTTCAACCTGATTCGGATAATGCCGTCGTAGGAAGTGAACATATCATTCCCGGGGATACCGTAACAGGTATCCCCTTTTTCTATGCCAAGCTGTGGATGCAACCATCTCCCCAGGTACAGGGAAGTAGAACCGGACACGCTGAAAAAGACAAAAATGCTCGCTGGAAACTTTGCCCTCTGGCGGCACAAACTCTGGAAAACAAGGGATTCTTATTTGACCAAAAGACACAATTTGGATGTTGCTGTGGCTCACGCCTAGAAACATTTCTCTGGGACTCTGGCAAATAGCTGAACCCAGACCATGGCACCAGGTCATGCAACCACGCTTCCTAATATATATAAAACCATTTTAAGGGAGGAAATACCATGGAACAGTACACCACACAAATGGACGCTGCAAGGAAGGGAATTGCTACCCCCCAGATGAAAGCCGTTGCCGAAAAAGAACATATGCCTCTGGAACAGCTTATGAATCTGGTGGCCCAGGGTAAAGTGGCCATCTGCGCCAACAAAGCCCATACCTGCTTGAATCCTGAGGGAGTGGGCAGCATGCTTCGGACCAAGATCAATGTGAACTTGGGCGTTTCTCGGGATTGCAAAGACTACAACATCGAAATGCAGAAGGTGATGAGCGCTATCCATCTGGGCGCCGAAGCCATCATGGACCTTTCCAGTCACGGTGACACCCAGCCTTTCCGGCGGAAACTGGTGGCTGAGTGCCCCGCTATGATCGGCACGGTCCCCGTATATGACAGTGTCATCCACTACCAGCGGGATTTGAGCACCCTCACTGCCCAGGATTTTATCGACGTGGTCCGGCTCCACGCAGAAGACGGAGTGGACTTTGTGACGCTCCACTGTGGGATCACCCGAAAAACCATCGACCAAATCCGCAAACACAACCGGAAAATGAACATTGTCAGCCGGGGTGGCAGCCTGGTGTTTGCCTGGATGAGCATGACCGGAGAGGAAAACCCCTTCTACGAGCACTTTGACGAGATCCTGGACATCTGCGAAAAACACGATGTGACGATCTCCTTGGGAGACGCCTGCCGGCCCGGCTGTCTGGCCGATGCGACCGATGTGTGTCAGATTGAAGAACTGGTGCGTTTGGGTGAGTTGACCAAGCGGGCTTGGGCGCACAATGTTCAAGTGATGGTGGAAGGCCCTGGCCATGTGCCGCTGAATCAAGTGGCTGCCAACATGCAGGTCCAGCAAAGCATCTGCATGGGCGCCCCCTTCTATGTGTTGGGGCCCCTGGTAACGGACATCGCCCCCGGATATGACCACATCACCGCGGCCATCGGCGGAGCAGTAGCTGCCATGAGCGGCGCCGCCTTCCTCTGCTATGTGACTCCCGCAGAACATCTGGCCCTTCCCAATGTGGAGGATGTAAAGCAGGGCATTATCGCCTCCAAAATTGCAGCCCATGCTGCGGATATCGCCAAGGGAATTCCCGGCGCCCGAGACATCGATGACAAAATGGCGGAAGCCCGTAGGGCATTGGACTGGGATGCCCAGTTTGCCTGTGCCCTGGATCCGGAAACCGCCAAGGCTATCCGGGACAGCCGCAAGCCCGAGGACGACCACAGCGACACGTGCAGCATGTGCGGAAAATTCTGTGCTGTACGCAGCATGAACAAGGCTTTGGCCGGAGAATACATCGATATCCTGTAACTCATAAACAGCAAAAAATCCGCGGATAATGCTCGGTGGTCGTAAAACAGTAATATGTGAATTTCTTGGAACAGGCATGATTTCGGTCATGCCTGTTCCGCTTTTATCAGTTCATCCACGGGAATATAGCCAACAAGGTCATATTCGATATGTACCCTCTGTTTGCGTTTACCGCTGGACTTGTCCGGTGCCTCCACATAAACCGCCTTTACAAGCTCTCTGAGAGCATATGGCGTAAGTTCTGTGAGGTCGGTGTATCTGCGTGCCCGCTGAATAAACTGTTCAAGGTCTTCTATCTGTCGTTCCTGTACTTCAATCTCTTTTTGCAGATTTACGATTTCAACTTTGAGCTGCGCCTGCTCATCCTCGTAGGTCTTGCTCATCATGGCAAAGCGATCATCGTTCAGCTTGCCCTTGGCGTTGTCCTCGTAGATTTTGATAAACAGGCGGTCAAGTTCCCCTATACGCTTTTCTGCCTGTGCCAGACGCTTCTTATATACCCTTATGGTTTCCTCGCTTTGCAGACGGAGTTTTTGCTCCATTTCCACCCTGAAATGTGCTTCATATCGGGTCACATACGAGATAACCTCTTTCATGTGATTCCAGACCAAATCCTCCAAAACTACGGCACGAATGTAGTGTCCACTGCACTTGTCCTTGTTGGCTCGATGAGTGGAACAAGTGAAAAAGTCCTGTCTCTTTTCAAAGTATTTGGTGGTGGAATAGTAGAGCTTCTGCTTGCAATCAGCACAGAACACCAATCCCGAAAACGGACTGCTCTTGCCTGTTGCCGTTCGCCTGTGTCGCTGCTGACGAATCTCCTGCACCTTGTCAAAGACTTCCTGCTCGATAATGGCAGGATGGGTGTTGTAGAAAATCACTCGATTTTCTTCGGGATTTTCCCGCTGCTTTTTGTCCCAAATGGAATTGGTGTAGGTCTTGAAATTGACCGTTGCGCCAATGTACTCTTTTCGTTCAAGAATATTGACAATGGTGCTTTCGTGCCAGCGGTAAGGGTTCTCCGGCTCGGTGTGCGGTGTTTTTACGCCTTGCTTGTTTTTGTATGCGGTAGGTGTGAGTGTCTTGTCCTTTTCAAGCTGGTCTGCAATTTGGCTTGGTCCACGCCCATTCATGCAGAGCGTGAAAATCTTCTTGACCACCTGTGCAGCTTCCTCGTCAATAATCCATTCCTTTGGATTTTCGGGATTTTTCATGTAGCCATACGGCACATGGACGGTCAATCTTTCTCCACGCTCACCCTTTGCTTTTTGCACCGCACGAATTTTTCGGCTTGTATCTTTGGCGAAAAATTCGTTGAACCAGTTTTTAATACCGGCAATGTCACTGTCGGTGCTGTTGGGGTTGATGCTGTCAAAGTGGTCGTTGATGGCGATGTAGCGGACATCGTTCTGAGGGAAAGTGTAGTTGATATACAGTCCCGTCAAAGCGGAGTTTCGCCCAAGCCTTGACAGGTCTTTCGTAATGACCGTACCCACATGACCGGCTTCAATTTCATCAAGCATTTTCTGAAAACCAGGACGATCATAGGTCACACCGCTGTAGCCGTCATCGATGAAAAATGTCGGATGGGGAAAGCGGTGATCTCGTGCGTATTGAAGCAACATAGCCTTTTGATTTTGGATGGAATTTGACAAATCCTCTTTGCCGTTTTTCTTCTCATCCTTGGTGTCCTCTACGGATAATCTGCAATAAAGTGCCGTGATTTTGTCGGTTGCCCTTAACATTTCGTTATCCTCCTTTTGTTGGGCAACTGTCTGTACAGGATTGGAATGGTTGTTTATATCAAGAGAGGTGTCGCTATTCATTCGCCATCCTCCGTGATATCAGATTCATCATCGGCAGCGTTCTGCTCCATAATGCGTTTGAGCTTTTTATCAAGAGTTTCCGTGCCCTCGTAGCTGCCTGTAACTGTGTATTCTGCGCCGCCGATTTCATCCACGATTGTCACTTCGGGCAACCAAAAGGCAGACGGATTTTTTACAACGATGTTACCGTTCTCATCAAACTTGATGTCACGCTTTGGTGCATCATCGGGGCGAGACTCGACCTTGGCATACGGGTCGGGATTGGAGAAGTAGTATTCGGGAACTTTCTCGTTATGCTCTCCACTCGCAATTTGTTCCTCAAAAATCATATCATCTATTTCTTCGGGAGTAAGCTTACGGGCTTCTTCCTCTGTTCGTTTCTCATCCATCCTGTCGAGCCTCCTTTTCTTTCATTCACTTTAATTCGATTTATTCAAAGTATTGTTGGGATTGCAAGTACCGCAGGTGTAGCTGTACACTGCGATGTTTTACAAAATATAGCGTTGCCGATTTGGTGGAAAATGAAAATCTTCAATTTGCTTACAAAAGGTCAAAACAAACTTTGCAAGCAGTGCACGTGTGTACACACATCGTGCGTTTTGCAAATTTCAGCGAAGCTGATTTTTGCAAAAGCTTGTTGGGAAGCATCCCAAGCCCTTTGACGATTTTTTCAAAATCGGCTACGCTCCTGCGGAGCTGATATCACTTCAGATGGGAGAGAGAAAGCAGAATTTTTTTAATGCCTTCGTAAATTTCTTCCTGATTCTTTTTGATTTCTTCGATATCAGCTTCGTAGATGTTACCTGTTGTGTTGAGCTGTTTGGCAATCTGGTTTTCACTGTTGGATATTCGTTTCATTTTGGAAGTCAGCTCACGGAGTTCAGGCATATCCAAATTCACAACATACCCATCGATTACCATTTTTCGAATATAGGCACTCATGTTGTCTGTTCCCATTTGCGCCATTTTCTTTCTTATCAACTCGTATTCTTGATCGTTCACAAAAAACTTTATCTGCTTTGGACGAACCCTGTTTCTGTTATCTGGCAAAAATGCTCACCATCCTTTACAGTTCAAGCATGTCCGGAAACGCTTCTTTTCGCATAATGCCCCACATTTTGTCGATGTAGGACAGCGTGTAGAAATTCTCGTAATAATGGTAATAGAACGCACCCTTCAAGGTCATGGCGTACATGCCGTTTTCTTCGGTCACAAACCGCAGTCGCTTGGCAGCCCAAAGCTCGAAGCCATACATCTTTTTCAGTGGCACACCAAAAAACCGTTCAAAGTCCTTTGCATTTACCTTAGTGCTATATGCTGTCCAGAACAGCCAGTAAATCATTCTCTGTCGCTTTGTAAAACGGATTGTAAGAGAAGTAGCCAGCGTCTCTCTGCCGATTCTCTCGCAATAGGATGCTATATCAAATGTATTGATCTTAAACTGATTTCTTAGCAGGGTTGTTGCGGAACAACCAAAGCCAAGGAAGTTGTCTCTTGTCATAGAGGAGTAGTTTGCTTCTGGTTCACTGGAGAATGTCCAAATGGAGTTGCGGGAATACCCCTTGCTCATGCAATACCTTGTAATACTGTCCAACAGCTCTCGCTTTTCTTTTTTAGGCATGGTCTTTACCGGGCTTGCCGTAAAGGTAAAATCAATAAACGGATAAATAGCAACATGATTTGCACCCAGAGAAAAGGCTTCGTCGATGTCAGACTTCAAATCATCATAGGTTTGCTCAGGGAGTGCAAAGATAAAGTCCATTGAAACGGTTTCAAACCTCACTGCATCCAATGCTTTTTTCATTGCGTGGGTATCAACGGTCTTTCTTCCAAGGATACTCTGATATTTATTGTGGAAAGACTGAATGCCAATGCTGACCTTGGTTACACCGGCAGCCTTTAACACCGCAAGGACTTCCTTCGTCACATTTTCTGGATGCAGCTCCAGACCAATTCCCTCTGTGATGATAAAATGCTCGTTCAGGGCATCGATAATCTCACCGATACGGTCAGCCGCCAAAGCCGGTGTGCCGCCGCCAAAATATATGCTGGTTACTTTTTTCTTGCCTGGATACTGATTTCCTACAAGGTGGATTTCCTTGAGTAAGGAATCTATGTATCTGTTGCAAAGTTCTCTGGAATAGCCAACCTTGCAATAAGGGCAGAAATTGCAGATGCTTTTACAAAACGGAATATGAACATATAGTCCAAGGTTTTCACAATCTGCAAATGGTAGCTGTTCGTCATATTCATTTTTGAATGTAAATGGCTTGACCGATCTGGTCAGCCACATTCGTGTCAGATTCGTAATGATACCCATAGTTCACCTAAATGTACTTTAGATATGTTCGAAGCATTTCGAATATAATTTTTGGATTACCTCTGAACAGAAGTGTGTACTCAGCCACAAAGAAATAGCCGCATTGTTCGCACAGTCCTGGAACCTCGATACAGCGTCCGCAGGTGGACAACTTTCCGTTCTCCATGACAACACACTGATAGCAAGGCGTCGGGAAACGGTTCTCAATGAGATACGGAAAAGCACTTTTCAAATTGAATACCGGCGCACCTTCCTTCATCATCTGGGTGATGGCAGCGCAGCAAGCAGCTTTTTCTTCCGTCGTAAGAGCCAACTCCTTTGTATCTGGGTAAGGTGTGTGGAAATTGAAGGATACTGCTCGGACATTCTTTGTGTCACGGGCAGTGATGCAGACATCCCGTACATAGTCCTTGTTGATCTGGTTGATGGCCATATAGAAACAAATGTTGTCTGCGGTAGCATTGCTTATGTTCTTCATAATGATGTCATATGTATCGCCACGGACTTCATTGTGACGTTGCTTATCACCATCCAAGCTGAGAAGAATCAAGTCGGCTTCTGGAAGATCAATGGGGAATGTTCCGTTCGTCACCACATTGACGATGAGAAATCCCATCTGCTTAGCTTCGATCACTAAATCACGGAGATTACGCTCTCCGTCTTTCCAGAGGAAGGTTTCACCGCCGCAGAAAAACAGAATGCGAATGCCCATATCATAAAGCTGCTGCATTTCATTTCGGATTTGCTCATATGGATAGATAACCGCTGTAATATTGTTGACCGAACAATGTTTGCAATGCAGATTGCATTTGTCAGTCACGATAACCGTACCCAAAATAGGTTCCTTTTTTCCAAATAAGATTGTTTTCACACCAAATGTGGCGAAATGAAAAAAAGATGATAATCTCATATTTTTTCTCCATAGTGCAATAATTGTTTTATGTGTGGACACACATCTATTGTATCATGAGGCTACGACGATTTTCAAGATAGTACGGTGGAATCCAACACATTAAAGTGTAGCATTTTTGAAAATACGCCCCAAGTTGACCTTGGGGCGTGGCAAATCAATCAAGCGATTTGTATTCTGTTACTGCCTTTAGATAGGCTTTGGGATTGCCGCATAATATCAAATTAGCGTATGCAGCAGGGTCATTATAGATCAGATAGTCGAGTTCCGACTGTTGATACATATTGTTTACCACTTCATTTTCCACAGCAATAGTGTCGATAGAAACCATGCTGCCATCTGAAAAGCAAAGCTCTACACAAGCAGTATCAAGGTTAAATTCACAAGATAACAGGTGTTTCATGGTAAATACCTCCGTAATTCTAATATTTTGTTGCAAAAAAGAACGATGCCGGTCTTTCGACTCGACATCGTTCTTTTCGTTGTTGTTTCCAACCCTGCCAGACAGATGCCGTAAAATAGTAATTTTTTAGAATTACTGTCTTACGAGCACCCATCTAACTCCGCGGATTTTTTGTTTCTGGGAGGCTTTGCCTTAAAAAGTTACGGTGTAGGGCTCCTCCGTAAAGGAAGAAAAGGTGGCTGTAGCCCCCTCCAAGGCGAAAATTTGCGTGTTGCCATCTCCTGCTTGATACCGGTTCTTTAAGTTGGGGTATGCTTCCAACATGTGCTCTTGGGCCTCCAGCCGGGGGTCTTCCACCAAACGGGCAGCTACCCGCAGCCAACGACCTTGGTAGAAAGCACAAATCTCCGCTTTAGGATTTATTAGGAGTTGTTTGGAAACGTCCTTGACTTTCCCGGTTTGCAGGGTAAGCCGGCCATCAAACAGGTCGATGGTGCCAAAGGGACGCACTCGAGGTTGATCCCCTTCCACCGTGGCTAAATAGTAGGTGCCGCTCTGTTTGAGAAATTCGTAGACTTCCTGGATTCCGTGTTCCATCTTGATTCCTCCTCCAAAGATCTCCCCAGGCAGACCAGCTGACTTTCTTCCGCTTTCTCCTCTGGGCAGTTTTTTCCATTATACACGAAAGAGTGGCGTTTTCCTATCCCCCGATAAATTTTTCTCCAGCAAAAAAGCCGCCTTTCAGCGGCTTTCGATTCTAACCTTCTTTATAGATAACAGAAATAAACGGTGGTTCCCAGAACGGGATCCCGATAGGATGTGTAGACGCCTCCTCCCGTGATGATAGAATTTTGTCCTACCACGGTCTCCGGACAGGTGCTTCCATGTTCCAAAACATACCTGGCATTGGCAACAGACCTGGCATCTGGCGTCTTGTGGATGGATCCGTCCCAGGTGGGAGCGTATTGACCAGGCTGATAGATCACCTCACGGATGGTATCCGGATAGTAATTGCTGGCCACCCGGTTGAGCACCACACTGCCCACCATCCGCTGCACCCAGTCAGGAATCCAGGTACATCCCACCTCCGCGTAAATGATCCGGGAGAGAAGATCCAATTCCTCCTGGGTATAGTCAGGTTTCGCGTCCTCCTCCATGGCTTGCAAAATTGCTTGGGCCGTGGTATACCGTTCAAAATAATCGGTGGTTTCATAGTCCAGGCCCATTTTCTGGATCTTCAGATTTCTCTGACGTTCATAAATGGCCCCCACTTGCAGGGCGTATTTTCCCCCTTCCTCCAGAGTCTGTTGGATAGCAGCCGTGTAATCCACGTTGGGGTCATATCCCACTACCTGGATATATTGGGACAACCCAGCGGCGGACGCGCCCCCGGCAATCGCCCCCGCTCCCGTGAGAAGCAGGGATGCCGTCAAAAATAACGCAAGAATTCGTTTCATGGGTCTCGTTCTCCTTGTCACTTAGAGTCTGGTACATGCCTATGAGACAGGCCCGGCGATTATGCGCCTGGTGACCCATGATACCCCTTTCTCCCCAGAAAGTCTGTCACAAGCTGTCGGCACCGTTTTTCCTTCCATCAAAAAGGCGCTCCCCGCATTTTTGCGAGAAGCGTCTCCATTGGCCTATTCTTCCAAGGTAAACAACCAGGAACAGGCACAGCTTTCATCTTCCACGTCCGGGTAACAGCTGACACATGCACAGGAAATCCTGTCGTCAATCTCTCTTGCAAACCCGGAATACTCTACAATCCCCACCGATTTGCAGGGATGGTATTCCATTCCCTTCCGGGCCCGGGCCCGCTGCACACGGCAATCCAGCGTCCGGTACAAAAGGGTATTCCCTTGGATGGTGATTTCGTCCCTATTGAGATTAGCATACAGCCGAAAGGAAAGGGCTTTGGCCAACCCTTCCAGGCCGGGATGCTCCGGCAGCTTGAGAAAGTTCTTGATCCGCCGTGCTTCAATGACCGTAAACCGCTTCCAGGCTTCCCCGTCGTGGTACATGGCCTCGTCCATCCCCCGAGTCCGCTCCACCGATTGGAACCACACCCCATCCATGGCCAACCAGTTTTTGGCGTACAGGGAGATCAGCTCCAGCAGCTCCTCCCGGCTCAGGGACTCCAAGCTCTCCCCCGGCTTCACAGGGTCTTCACCATGATGAAATCGTCCATCACATAGCCATTGCCAATATCCGCTACCGCACATTCTACGGTCTTATAGCCATAGTGTTCGTACACTTTGGCCGCATGGGTGTTGTGCTTATTGACGGTAAGCCGGATCTTGGACAGGCCTTCCTGTTTTGTCTGCTCTTCCACCAGCTCAAACATGGCCTTGACTACCCCTTGGTGCCGGGCTTCCGGCAAGAGGTATACCTTGCTCAAATACATCTCTTCTTTTCCCTCATAGCGGGGAGCAAACCCTACAAATCCCGCATAGTTCCCCTGGAGCTTGGCAAGATAATACCGGTAATTCTGATGGGCCATCTGATCTTTGATCGCATGGTCCGACTGAAATTTGTCGATCATGTAATCCGTCTGTCCTTCCGGCAGCATGGAATCAAACGTCTCGTGCCACACCTTCTGGGCAATAGCACACAAGGTATCGATCTGCTCCTGGGTCTCCACCCGTTCCATGGTAATTTCGTTCATTGCAATCCACCCTTTCTAACCTTTGATCACTCTTCGTTGTAATTTCCCAAGAAAGAAAACCGGGGAAGTTCGTCGTGAAGAGCGCAGATCAGCTCCAATGTCTCCGGTTGATGAATGTTCCCGGTAAAATCCAGATAGAAATCATACTCAAAATTTTTTCCCGGCAAAGGCCGCGACTCGATTTTTGTCAAGTTCAGCCCTGCCATGGCAAACCGCTCCAACACCTGAGACAGGGAACCTGTCACATGGGGCAAGGAGAAACAAAGGCTGATCTTACTGGCATCCTCCGGTAAAATGGCCTCCCGAGAGATTACCACAAACCGAGTGGTATTTTCCCGCTCGTTTTGGATGTTTTCTT
>ENA-OPSZ01000319-OPSZ01000319.1-human-gut-metagenome-genome-assembly--contig:-NODE-319-length-36941-cov-3.745269_pt1 | contig 36941 bp, 29 predicted proteins | sample MGYA00241814_ERZ501919 | MGnify/ENA primary metagenome ERZ501919 (study PRJEB25962, sample SAMEA2042440) | human gut metagenome | biome: human gut; feature: human-associated habitat; material: faeces... | reverse complement strand
TATAGATCTTTACCGGCAGGGTGTTGTTATCCACACCGGTGACAAACACGCTGATGATCACGTCATCCATGCTCATGGCGAAGGCCAAAAGCATTCCGGACAGAATGGCGGGAAACACCAAGGGCAGGGTGATGTCGAAAAACACCCTGGCAGGGGAAGCGCCCAGATCCTGAGCGGCTTCCGGCAAACTTTTATCCATGCCCACCAGCCGCGCCTTCACCAGCATGAACACATAGGGGATGCAAAACGCCGTGTGGGCGATCACCAACGTGGTCATGCCGAAGGGCAGCCCAATGAGGGAAAAGAACGCCATAAACACCATGCCCAAAATGATTTCGGGGATCATAATGGGCAGGGTGGAAATATATTCCACAGTGCCTTTCAAGGGGAATTTCACCTTGCTCATGCCGTAGGCGCCCAAGGTGCCGATGACGGCGGCGCACAGGCTGCTGAGCACTCCCAAAACGATGGAATTCCACAATGCCTGGAACATATCCTCATCCCGGAACAGTTCCTCATACCATTTCAGGGAAAATCCGCCCCACACGGAGCTGATCTTACTCTCGTTGAAGGATCACCAGCAGGATGGGAACATACATCAGAGCAAGCACCACACCCAGGTATATATTGGGCAGTTTGGTACGGTTTTTCATGAAGCAGCTCCTTTCCAAGTGAAATGAGCGCACGCAAAGCGTGTAAAAGTTTCGCTGGACTTTTCAAGGGGTCGTTGCGTGCCGGTGGCACGCTGCCTAACGACCGACCGAGCCGGTAGGCGAGACCGCAAGCACCAGTGGCGCTCTGCCGCAAACCGACCGAAGCGGAAGCAAAGACCAAGTCCTTCTGCCCCTGCCAAAAAAATCAGGTATCGCAGTTGCGGTACCTGATTTTTTTCGTTAGCGTGCGGAATGTCTTGGCAACGAGGCGCGGCTGCGCCCCGCGCAGTGCGTGTCGTGGGAGCCTGCAGCCCGGTGGGCTGCGTCCAGGCCCGACCGAGCCGGCAGGCGAGACAAGTCCGCACTATATGTTATAGCTTTTTTCGCAGGTGTTCTCATCCGCCACCACCTGTTCTGACCTGTTTTCAAGTGTTCCAGCACCCAAAACGCACCCGGTTTTGCCTTTTTCGGGCTTTTCCGGGTGCGTTTTCTCTTTTTTGCTATTCTGTGAGCGCAAAATTCTTGCCATGTTTTTTGTAGATCGTAAATTTTCTCCTAATTAATTCACACAACCACTAACTTAACTCCCCGGATGTGCGATTTTTATAATACTCCCATGCACGAGAAAGGGCCCTGTGGAACACTTGGTTATTCTCCTGGTCAGTTTGGGGACAAGTATGCTCCTTCTCCTCCTGTAAGAAACGAGATAACACCCGGCTGTGATCCCTGGCGGTGCAAAGCTGCCAACTGTTCAGTTGATACCACCCTGCCGCTTCCCGGTACTTTGGAAAACACATCACCTTCCTGACAACACCCTCTACATCATAAGGGACGCGCCGCTCCTCCACGCAAAAACTGCCTGATTCAACCCGCAACAAGGTGTAGGGCGCCCCGCTTTGCTGATCTAGGGGCAGCCCACAAGAGCCGGGATTTAAAAACAGTGTCCCGCCTATCTCTACGGCATATTGGAGATGGTTGTGGCCGTGAAGATATACCTGAGCGTTTACCCTGCTTAAAACCTCCGAAAGATTTGGATTTTTCCAGAAACTTTCCTTTACATATTGGGCCACTTCCTGGCGCGTGGCATCCCGGGTGGGAAACTGTTCGTCCAGTTCGCCGGAAGCAGGGCTTTTCTGGCCCCTGAAATCCGTGTGTACTGGGGGGACATGTTCCAAGAAAAGGGTGCCGGATCCCTCCGGTGTGGAAAGGCGGAGGGATCTCGACAACTTGCCTATCCAAGACAACCCTTCCTCCCCTAAAGCTTCTCGCGTCAAAAACAATGCCGCGTACTGCTCCCAGTGGCGTTGCGCTGGGTTTAGACTTTCCATATACTACTCCCGGTTTCCCGATACAAAAGCTGCATTTTTTAGACCTATCAGTGTTTCCAAAATTTCATGGGTAAAGGGCAAATCTGTGAAATAATCGCCTAAAAACAAATACTGCTCCACCCCAGCGTTTTTCGCGTCCTCCAAGACCGCTTGCAAAGCAGGATAATTTCCATGAATATCAGCGATTACCGCATACAGCATCTTCCTACCCCCAACGAAAGTATTGCATTTATTTTTAGCATATTTCAACCAAATTTCCAATTGTACGCAATCCCGATATCGCTTTGCCACCGGCTATCGGAACACTTGAAAACATTGCCATTTGTGGTAAGTCGTTTCTTTGGCATGATTGGCGGTTCTTCCTTTCGGGTTATTTTATCAACCACCAACACTATTCTAGAGGGCTGGCCTATGTCCAGCTCAACGTTCCGATCCGGGCGAAGAAAAAATCCCTGCCTTTTGGTAAATTTACACCACCCTTGGACAGGGATTTTTTCAACGTCTCTTTCTTTGTTTTCTCCACCTCAACCTTCGAGGCAGCCCAAGTCCCATTTGGGGGTAAGTAAAAGGCCGGGATTTCTCCCAGCCTTTGCATAAATCTTTATTCTTTAATCAAATTCAAATCGAAATCCATCAGGATGGTGGCCGCCTGAGCCCGGATGGAATCCACGCCGGGCCGAAGGGTATCATCCTCGAAGCCGTTGACCAGCTCATGGCTACCTCGGCCCAAGATGTCACACAGTACCGCCGTTTGGGAAAGCAGTCAAGTCGCAGATAGCGATTTTAGATTGTGTCCCGTGTACTGCGCATACTGGTAAAAGCGTCAAAGCTTTCTTCTAGAAAAGTAGTTTACACAGCGTTGAGCTGCTTGCCTTCCAACCAAGAATAGAGGTTATTAAAGACGATTTCCGCCCGCTGCTCTAGGGACTCCACGGAGGCAAAGGCGATATGGGGGGTGACAATGGTGTTGGGGCAGTGTAGCAGGGGGTGGTCCTGGGGCACAGGAGGCTCCATCTCGAACACGTCGCAGGCAGCGCCAGCGATTTCCCCATCCTCCAATGCGGCGGCCAGGGCTGCGGAATCTACAACACCGCCCCGGGCTGTGTTGATAAGGACAGCGGTCTTTTTCATCTGGGACAACTGCTCTTTGCCGATCATGCCCTTGGTGGCCTCTGTCAGGGGGCAATGGAGGGAGACGATGTCGGAGCGCTGCAAAAGCTCCTCCAAGGAAACCTGAGCGTCGATGGCCGGGTGGGAAACGGTGCTCCGGTTGTAGGCCAAGACGGTGCAGCCGAAGGCCTTGCACAGAGAGGCTACTTTTTTTCCAATGGCCCCGGCACCAACAATGCCCACTGTTTTCCCACACAGCAGGTTGCCTACCAGGCCGTCCTTGGTGCCGCCGTGCCGGCAGCGGTCCTCGGTCTGTTTCACGTTGCGCAGCAGCTGGATCATAAAACTGATGCAGAGCTCCGCCACAGCCTGAGTGGCGTAGCCAGAGGCGTTGCTGACGGCAATGCCCCGCTTTCTTGCCGCTTCCATAGGGATGTGGTCCACGCCGGTGAAGGCCACATCAATGAATTTCAGAGATTGGGCAGCCTCCAGCACCGCCGGGGCCAGGGGCATATTGGCCAGCATGATCACATCCGCATCCTGGCTTCTCTCCACCTGAATCTGGGGGTCGGCGTCCTTGGGGTAGGCCACAAAGGTATGGCCCATAGATGCCAGCTTTTCGGCGTGACGCTCCAACACCTGGTCGGAAACCCCAAGGCCCTCTAACAATACGATTTTCATTTTCTTTCTCCTCCTGTTTCTTAGATTTGCAGGGTCATAACCCCTGGTACACCTGTTTTTTTAGATTTACGGGGTCAAAGCCCCTGGTACATCAGCTTTGCGTGCTCCATCACTGCTTGATACGCCTCCACAGGATTTCCCTCTCGGACAGCATTCAAGATGTTCTCATGACATTGACAGACGGATTTTCTGGGAAGCTTTTCCGGAGAACGCTGCAGTTCTGGGTGGCCGAAAAAACCCATAGGAGAATACTGCAGGCTACGAAAGTAATCGTCCTCCAATGATTCCAGCAGCTTTCGGTGAAAGTCCTGATCCAGGGCGAAAAATGAAGAGAAGTCTCCTTCTTCCCCAGCCAATTCCACCATACCTTCCAAGTCCTTTTCCATCTGACGGACGTAAATATTGTTTGGATTTTCTTCATAGGCCTTGGCAAGGCAGGCCGCGCAGTATCCTTCAATGGCTGTGCTGAAATGATAGTGCTGGTGCATCTCTTCTTCCGTCATCTGATGGAGCCGCACTCCCCGGCTCGGCAGCAGATCAAGACGGCGCTCGTCCGCCAGCTTCATAATGGCGTCCCGCACCGGGGTGCGAGACATATTCAAATCTGCCGCCAGAGCGTTGAGAGAATAAGTTTTCCCTGGTTCCAGCTTTCCCTCGTTGAGAAGCCCCAACAACTTTTCATAGACCTGGTCCTTCAACAAAAAAGACATGGGACAGGCTCCTCCCTTTGTTGCAACAATTTTTTCTAAATTATACAACACGGATGAGTGAAACACAAGAAAGGCGGCAGACTTTCCGTTGCCTTGAACACGCTGTCCTCGTTCCACTGGGTATAAAGGTCGCACTTGTCGATACTGTCGTTGATTTCCTTCATTTCTTCAGGAGAGATGCCGATTTTCGCAATATTCGGTGACAGGGCACAGCTCCTGATTGTATTTGGTGGGAAGGCATATCTCATGACGGATGGGCTTCAGGGCCTCCCCTACCAGGATTTCATTGTGTCCGTCCGCTTCTAAAAAGAGAGATCAATTTTAATATACCGATATATCGGTATATTTTTTGAGAAAAGTCTATCATACTTTCCGCCTGTTGTCAAGGCGCGTCTTTGCTCAAAACTTTTTTTCAAATAAACCCGCATTGCTCTATTTCAAGCGCTTTGGGTATAAAAATCTCATCAGCAATGCCCCAGCCAAAAAGCCGACAGAAACACTGCGTTTCTGCCAGTTTTCCTTTTTTTATCCGTTTCCAACCGTTCCCCTCCCCCCCTCCAGCACTAAAGACGCACCTGGTTTCGGCTTTTTCGGCCTAATTGTTGAATGCCGTTCACCAGTCTGGAGGCAAAGAGGTACCTTATATCCATGTATATGTTGTTTAGATATACTGGACAATCGACCCGGGGAATGATGCGCTAGGTCTTTTTCCTTTTATTTATTATGGTTTTGGTATATAATTTTGTCATCATTTTGCAGGAGGAACCTACATGGACTACCGAATCGCTGTGTGCGATGATCGAAAAGAGGATCGAGACCTGGTGTGTCAGCTGGCACGCCAATGGGCCCAAGATCGGGAATTTGACGTGGAAGTGCGTCAATTTTCCTCAGGGGACGCCTTTCTCTTTCAATATACTGAGGACAAGGCCTGGGATATTCTGCTGCTGGATGTAGAAATGCCCGGATGCAACGGCGTGGAACTTGCTAAACAGGTGCGGCTGAAAAACAAGCTGACTCAGATCGTCTTTGTCACCGGATATTCGGACTATATTGCGGAAGGATACGATGTGTCAGCCCTCCACTATCTTCTCAAGCCCGTCAGCCGGGAAAAGCTCTGTTCTGTGTTAAATCGGGCGATAGAGCGTTTGAAACGTGATGGACGCTTTCTTTTGTTGGAGCTTCCCGAAGAGCTGGTGCGAGTGCCTCTTTTCCAAGTGGAGTATTTGGAAGTCCGTCAGAATTATGTGACGGTCCACACGCCGGACACTTCGTACACCGTAAAAAAGACTCTCACCGCCATGGAACGAGATTTGGATGACCGATTCTTTCGGGTGGGCCGTTCCTTTATCTTGAATCTGAGCAAAGTCCAGAAAGCTACCAAACGGGAGGCCGTAATGCTCAGCGGGGCTACGGTTCCTCTCGCGCGAGGCGGGTATGAGGCCTTGAATCAAGCGATCATTCAAAAGCTGTAAGGAGGCGCCTATGGGATTCTTTTCCAGAATACTGGACCGGCGCATCGCCGCAACCCAGCAACAATTGATAGAGACCCACTATCGGGAAATCGAGCATATGTATCGGGAAATACGGGGTTGGCGACACGACTTTCGCAACCACATCCAACTGCTGAAGACCTACGTACAAAAAGGCGATCTGGAGGCTGTGAGTTCCTATCTTACAGAACTGGAAGACGACCTAAAACAGGTGGATCCCGCCATCAAAACCGGCAATGTATTAGCGGATGCCATCATAAACAGCAAGATCTCTTTGGCAAAGTCCCAAGAGATTCCGGTGCGGGTGGATGCTCACATTCCGGTGAAACTGTCCATCTCCGACGTGGATCTGTGCGTCATTTTGGGGAACCTCTTTGACAACGCCATCGAAGCCAACTGTCAGCTGCCCCAGGGGCATCGAATGATCCGGGTATACATGGACATGAAGGGGAACCAACTGTACATCTCCTTTACCAATTTTGCCCCCGGGGGCAAGCAAGCTAAAGTAAACGGACGCTTTTCCACTACCAAAGGAAATGGTCACGGTTACGGGCTCTTCCGGATGGATACGGTGGTAAAGCGCTTGGGCGGGTATCTCCGGCGGGCCAGCGAAGAAGGCGCCTTTACCACGGAGATCCTGCTTCCCCAGGAGTCTGTACAATTCATCCCCTGAATTTAACGTTTCGTCCCCGGAATCCCCCGGGGATCTTTTTTTGCTGTATACTTTCCTCAGCCATTGGAAAGGAGCTTATCTCATGGAAGATACATCAACCCCCAAGCCAACGTATAACATGTTCCAAAATGCTGGATACATGATCCGTTTGGCTTGGCGCAATCGGAAAAGCGTGCTTTGGCTGTGCCTGGTTCTGGCGCTGCTCCATGTGGCCATCAGCTTGACGGAACTGTTCTTGGCCCCCCTTGTTCTGGGTAAAGTGGAAACCGTCGCTCCCTTGTGGGAATTGTTCACCACCATTGCGGTTATGGCCGGGACACTGGCTGTACTGCGAGGAGCACAAGCCTATCTGAATCAGAACACCATGTTTGGCAGAATCCAGCTTCGAATGAACCTGGTACTGGGAATTGTCCTCAAAGTTGTGACTACTTCCTACCCCAATGTGGGAAAACCAGACTTGGAAAAGGAAAAAGAGCAAGTCATGGAAGCTCTCAGCTCCAACGATAGTTCAGGAGAAGCCATTTGGCGGGTGCTGACGGAAATTGTTCAAAACTTGGCGGGCTTTGGCATCTACCTGATTCTGTTCCTCAGCCTGGACCCGGTGTTGATCCTGATCGCTGTGCTGACGGCAGACTTGAGCTATCTCTGTTCCCGCAGAGGCGCCAAATGGGCCTTCGCCCATCGGAAGGAAGAAGGCGCCTTGGGCCAAAAAATGACCTATATCCGCAATAAGGCAGCAGATCGGGGCGCCCTCAAAGATATTCTCATCTTTGGCATGGAGGACTGGCTGGAAGAAGTCTACACCACTGTGCTCCAACTCTATCGGGATTTTCAGTTTCGAAAACAGCGGGTGTATTTGTTGGGGGATCTGGCCGAAGTAATTTTGACCCTGCTGCGCAATGGGGCCGCCTATGGCTACCTGTTGGCACTGACTTTGCAGGAAGGACTGCCAGCTTCGGAATTTCTGCTGTATTTTACAGCAGTGGGAAACTTCACCACCTGGGTCACTGGGATCCTGAAAAGCTTTGGGGAACTGCATCAGTTCAGTTTGGAGCTGTGCAGTGTGCGAAATTATCTGGAAGCCCCAGAGCCCTTCCTCTTTGAAGAGGGAAAACCCATAACACCGGAAAAAAGCAAGGCTTACCGGCTTCAGCTGCGGGATGTATCCTTCCGGTACCCGGGATCGCAAAAGGATACACTCTCCCACATTGATCTAACGGTGGAGCCTGGAGAAAAACTGGCCATTGTAGGCCTCAACGGCGCAGGCAAAACCACCTTGATGAAACTGGTCTGCGGATTGCTGGATCCCACTGATGGTCAAGTGCTCCTAAATGGAGAGGACATCCGGCAGTTCAATCGCCGGGATTACTACACCCTGTTTTCCACGGTGTTTCAAGATTTTTCCGTATTTGACACCACTTTGGCAGACAACGTTCTCCAAGACCCGGAAAGCACAGACCTTGCCGGCATGGAGGACGCGTTGAAACGGGCAGGGCTGTGGGAAAAGTATCAATCCCTGCCCCAAGGTGAGAAAACCCACATCGGCACGGGAATCTATACGGATGGTGTCCAGCTTTCTGGAGGAGAACTGCAGCGGCTGATGCTGGCAAGAGCCTTGTACAAGGACGGGCCCATCATCGTGTTGGACGAGCCCACAGCCGCTCTGGATCCCATTGCCGAGCACCAACTCTATCTGCGATACAGCCAACTGACTCAGGGACGGACCTCGTTCTACATCTCTCACCGGCTGGCCTCCACCAGGTTCTGCGACAGGATTCTCCTGCTGGGAGACGGAAAAATCCTGGAGGAAGGCACACACCAATCTCTCTTGGATTTAGGTGGAAAATACGCGGAACTGTTCGAAGTCCAAAGCCAATATTACAAGGAGGGCAATGCTCATGAGTAAAAAGGAATCCCTGCCGGGGTTTGGGGAGACGTTGCACTCCACCCTGCGAGCTTACAAAATCTGGCACAAGTACGCCCCGCAGATACTGCCCTCCCTGATGCTATACAGCGTCTTGGCAGCGGTGTCCCCCTATGTGACCATCTATTTCTCCTCTCAGATCTTAAACGAGCTGGCAGGGAATCGGGAGCCGAGCAGACTGACTTTTCTAGTGGGAATGACCATCGGCTTGACGGCCTTACTGGGGCTGCTCACCGCCGTGGCAAACCGGTGGCGTCAGGCCTGTACCCGTGAGATATACCATACCAATCGATTGGCGGAGACAAAAAAACTTTTGTCCATGGATTTTCAGGCGGCAGATGACACCCACACCCACCAGCTTTTAACCCATATGTGGGAAAGCGATAACTGGAATGGCAATGGTCTCACATTCGTCATTGTCCAATGTGAAAAATTGCTCAAGCCTGTGTTCGGTATTCTCGGCGCCATCGCTCTGACAGTCACCTTGTTCACCCAGCAGGTGCCTGCCTCTGCCGGAACCTGGACCCTGTTGAACAATCCCTTGCTCACGTTGCTTGTGCTGGCAATCCTGCTGGGAGTGACTATGCTCTCCCCTCTCTGCGAAAATCAGGCGGTGGCTTTTCAAGTTAAAATTGCAAAGATCGCGCTAGACTCCAACAGGTACTTCAACTTTATTTACGGAGCCATGCAGAATCCCTCCCGCAGTGTGGATGCGCGTATGTACCGGCAAGACAAGCTCATACATTATTACAACGACGGGGACAATGCATTTGCGCCGGACGGCCTTATAGCCCGTTGTTCCAGAGGATCTCTCGGCCTGTTGGTTGCAGCAGCTTCCGGAATCTCCGGGGTGTTCACTGGTCTTGCCTACGGCTTTGTGTGCCTGAAAGCCTGGGCGGGTGCCTTTGCTGTGGGCAGTGTAGCTCAGTATGTGGCAGCCATCACCGCACTGTCCGGGAACATTAGCCAGCTGGTGAGCTCTTGGGGAGAATTTCGCTCCAACGCTGTTTTTCTGCGGGATACTTTTGAATTTCTGGACACCCCCAACCGAATGTACCAGGGTAGTCTGACCACGGAAAAGCGTTCGGACCGCAACTACGAAATCGAGTTTCGGGACGTTTCCTTTAAATATCCCAACACAGACATCTGGGCCCTGCGCCATGTGAACATGAAGTTCCGCGTGGGAAGCCGTCTGGCGGTGGTAGGTGAAAACGGCTCCGGCAAAACTACCTTTATCAAGCTGCTGTGCCGGCTCTATGATCCAACCGAGGGGGAAATCCTCTTAAACGGCATTGACATTCGAAAGTATCACTACCAGGAATACATCGCCCTGTTTTCCGTGGTGTTCCAGGATTTCCAGCTGCTTTCCTTCCCTCTGGGGCAAAATGTAGCCGCTGCTGTAAAATACAACACTTCCCGGGCAGAGTCTTGTTTGGATATGGCGGGTTTTGGCCACAGAATGCGCACTCTTCCCCTGGGTCTGGAAACGCCTCTTTACAAGGAATTTGATGAAAAGGGCGTCCAAGTATCCGGAGGCGAAGCACAGAAAATCGCACTGGCCAGGGCTTTGTACAAAAATGCACCCTTTGTGGTGCTGGATGAACCCACTGCTGCTCTGGACCCTGTTGCAGAGATGGAGGTCTACCAGAACTTTGACAAGATCGTTGGGGACAAAACTGCGGTATACATCAGCCACCGTCTTTCCTCATGCAAATTCTGCGACGAAATCGCTGTATTCGATCATGGTCAGATCGTCCAACAGGGCAGCCACGATGCACTCCTAGAGAAACCGGGCAAGTACCAGGAGTTGTGGGCTGCACAAGCGCAATACTATACCCAACAAGATAAATCCCTCTCTTCCTAATATGGCTGCGCCCAGGTCTATGCACCAACTGCCGCAGCACCAAACCAGTACCGTCCCGTTTTCTGACTTGCGTGGGAACCTGGCAACACTGGTCTTTCCTTGCTCCCTGGAACACACTACTCCAAAACGGCACGCCGGGGAACGCTAACCGTCAGTGGCGGCCTTCAAGCGCCGACCGAGGCGGCAGCCGAGACGAGTCCGTCCCCTTTCTTTCATCGTTCTTATCCCCTCCAGCACTCAAAACGCACCCAGATTTGCCTTTTTCGGCTCAATCCGGGTGCGTTTTCTCTTTTTTCGTTCTTTTGAACACGCAAAATTCCAGAGCTGGTTTTTGTGCACTTTGGCACATAACGTTCAGAGATTAAGGTCGTTGGTGATACCATGTAGACGAGAAGTGTCTTTTTTGGACGTAGTATAATTTGGCTGGTGCTGTGGCCTAGCAAGTCTGCCACCTGCCTGGGTGTCAGCGATTTTATGCGCCCACGCGATGGTATTAGACGCCCAATGGCCGCTTGCGTCGGCGAAGGTGCTCTCCCCTATCACATCGGGCTGGCCCTCTAAATTGTAGAGAATCTGGGCTTCCATGACCCGGTTCAGGGCGGCGTTGGGCTCAAAAGTGGTAGCATTGGTGCCGTTCATGATGCCATACCGGTACACATACTCCACCGCAGTCTGGAATCAATCCCCTTTTCCAAACGTCCGTATCACAACCTTTCCCGTGTATAGACAGAAAAACGGAATGTAAAAAAGCTTTACACGCCAAGTCTTTTTCTCTGCAGATGAAGCAGATGAAAAATGGGATTCATTCAAAGGGAAATAGCCATTGCCTGTTTATGCCTCCCGGTACACAAGTGGGTTACTTCATCGGCCTATCCTGCATCATATTAAGGTACCCAGTTACATACTCGGCCCAGGAATATTGGGCCATAAAGTCTCCAGAGAAAAAAGTATCAGGTTCCGGATCAATGCCATTGATGTAGTCGTAATAATCGCAGGTTACCAGGGAAGTATTCAGCGCCAGGCTGTTGTAGCTTTTTTCCACCACGTTTTCCGCCCCATATTTTTTCAAGGTGCTGAGCATGGAGGAAAGAATCTTTTGGACATAGGCCTGCTTTTTCTTGTCATAGCTCTCATCTTCAAACAAGACCGATGAAATCTCCCGAACTGTGCAAGAGGTACCACGGAGATATACCAAATACGCCAGCACTTCCTTTGCCCGGCTACGCTCAAAATGGATTAACTTGTTGTCTGAAGAAAATACATCGAAATTCCCAAAACAGTGGATCTTCAACAGGATCTGAGCTTGACTTGCCGCTTTGAGCTCACTGGGAAGCTGGTACCGCAAATCGGAAACTTCCGCTTTCACCTTTTCCACTGTAACCGGTTTCATGATATAGCCGCTGGCGTGCATATCCATGGCTTCCCCGGTGAACTGATCGTAACTGGTTACAAAAATGATGTTGATCTTGGGGGACATTTTTTTCAATTCCCGGGCTAGCTCCACTCCACTTATTCTCCTCATGCAAATGTCCAAAAAAGCGATATCGCACGCTGTCCCCCTTGCAAACGCAAGCAGCTGAGAAGGTGAACGGAATTCATAAACGATTGCGTCTGGATATGCTTCCCGGATAGCATCCGTCATCATCTCCAATGCCAACGCTTCATCGTCTGCCGCTAAAATTTTCACGTCCAACCCCCTCCTTTGGTTTCTTTGGAATTACAATGGTAACCGTGGATCCTTTTCCTGGGGAGCTGACCATATTGAGCCTTCCCCCACACTGCAGCCACAACCTCCGTCTCACGTTTTTCAACCCAACATGCTCCCTCTGGTCCAATAATGCCTTGGTGGTGTCAAATCCCACACCGTCATCTTGGACCGAGATTTCAAAACAATCCTCACGCTCCCGGGAAGAAATGGTGACCTTTCCACCTTCCTCCCGCATCCCCACCCCATGCCGAATGGCATTTTCCACCAGAGGCTGCAAGGACAAAACTGGGATTTTGAAATCCACCGCCTGGATATCCAATTCTGTTTCCAGGTCGTCGCCAAAGCGCATTTTTTCTAAATACAGGTAATTTTTTATATGTTCCAATTCCTTTACAAAGGGAACCGGTTCCCTTTCTTTTAAGGAGTCCATGTTTTCCCGGAGGTATTCTGAAAACGCGATAATCGCCTTTTTGGCCGCCTTAGGGTTTTTCTCGCAAAGCTGGGCAATGGATACCAAGGCGTTGTGCAGGAAATGTGGCTGGATCTGGGAAAGCATTACAGTTGCCTGCATATCAGCCACTTGTTTCTCATTTGCAATATACTGCCCCACCTGCACATAAAAAGCAAACACCAACACGGTAATGGAAGACAGGATCCTAGAAAAAAGTAGAAACCGATACTCGGGGATATATATTTGCACAATAATCGCAACCAATGGAAGAAGAATGCAACAGCACAAAGGCACCACAACCCTATAGGGTAGCTGGTTCCAACAGCGAATGAGCAGGATGGCGTCCAGCGCCAAAAAAGCAACCAGGTACAGTAAAGGAAGTATGTACATACTTCCTCGACGGCATATGCCGTCGCTATCGAAATAATACAGCCATCCGAACCACTGGGAGAGGCATAGGGTTGCCACCTTCAGCAGCAAAAGAAGCTTTGCTATTCCCATTGCCAGCCGCTCCACTCCTGCGATTTTGCCGGTAGCCATCTTTTTCAGCAGGTACAACAAAAATCTCAGGAAGAAGAATGACAGCATAAAAAGGAACAGATTTTCAACGAAATAGAAGATTTTTTGCAGGATTACCTCTTCCCCAGGCGCAAAAGCTTCCAAAAGGATCTCTGCAACATCGGAACAAAGCACCACAAAAAGACATCCATAAAAAATCAGAATGTATTTGCGGATCCGACTGTCCACATGGAACCCCACGGCGATTACCGTTGCCGCCAAAACACAAAAAAATACGCCACATAAGTCAAGTACAATATTGATATTTTGTAACGTCGTCAAGGAGGTCTCCCCCTCCTTTCGCCTAATATAGAAAGGCTTTTTGAGGATCATAAATTCATAATGCGCCTAGCTCTATGAATCACATTATACACATTTAATCAAGAAAATCAAAAATTTTTTCCGAAATCTTCTATTTTTGTCAGTCTTTTGTCATACTTGGGCTTTTACAATATAAATAAAGAATGCCGCACTTGACCATACCGAAGTTTTATCCATAGGAGAAGGAGAAGCGCAGATGAAAAAAACTGAGTTGCAAAAAATGAGCCGTCTTGAACTGATAGAGATCATTTATGCATTGCAGCAAGAGGAAAAGCTTTTGGAAGAAGAAAAGAAAAAACTGGAGGACACCATTGCCAATTGGACCATTCAAATAGAGGAAGCGGGTTCCATTGCAGAAGCGGCTATAAAGATCAACGGAGTTTTTGAAGCAGCCCAAACAGCAGCTAACCAATATCTGGACCACTTACGGAAGGAAAACTCTCAGGCTGAAACACAGATCTCCCATTTGGTGGAAAACACCAAACAGGAACAAGCCCTCCTGCTTTCGCAGGCTCAAGAACAAGCCGACAGCATTGTTCAAGAGGCCAATCAATACCGCTCTTCGGTGCAAAGGGAATGCAAACTTTTGATTTCCCAAACAGAGGAAAGCATTAAAGAAAAATGGGCTGCATTTGACAGGCGTGTGCAGTCGCTGCTGGAAAGCCACAACGAGCTGAGCGTCTTCTTAGGAAGAAGCAGTTTGGAGCGCCACACCCTATGAGCCAACGGATTACATTCTCCACGGTACATATTCCCGACATAGAGAGCGTCCTTGCAGAAAAAGAACGTCTGTCAAAGCACAACCAGCATCGACGCCTTCTTGTCAGCCTTACCTCTTCCCTTGTGGTGCTCACCGCCCTTGTCACCCTATCAATTTCCCTGTTTTTCCCTGTTTTGCAAGTGACCGGCATCAGTATGCAGCCTTCCCTATCCGAAGGTTCCATCGTTTTAGGATGGAAGCCCGAATCCTATGAACGAGGCGACATCTGCTTTTTCTACCACCAAAACAAACTACTGTTGAAACGGGTGATCGGTCTGCCGGGAGATATTATCGACATCGCCCAAGATGGGACTGTGAGCGTAAACGGGGAGGCACTGACGGAAACTTATGTAAACCAAAAGTCCTTTGGGGATTGCAATATTTCATTTCCTTTCCAAGTGCCAGATGACAGCTATTTCGTCTTGGGAGATAACCGGCTCCAATCTGTGGATTCTCGAAACAGCGCCATTGGCTGCGTGAGCAGCAATCAAATGGAGGGAAAAGTCATCTTTAAAATTTGGCCTTTCGGGCCTATCTCTTCCTAAACAACGGTAAAAAGGAGGAAAGAGGTCTATGAATCAAATCATTCAAGAGTTCCTAGAAACCTATCGCCATAACTGGCTCCTCCGCCGGCGCTGCCGCTGTGCGTTCATTGCCGTAGCCGTTTTGGTAATTGGAGGGGTCATCTGGCAGATGAAGCAGCCCGGCATCTCCTTGTCGGAAACACTGGTCTGCCCCCTGGAAGAACATCAACATACTGACGAATGCTATACGCAAGTGTTGGTATGCGGGTTGGAGGAATCCGACGACCAGGTGATCTCGGGGCACAAACACACCGAGGAATGCTACGAAACCCACCTGGTTTGCACCTGTGCGATAGAAGAGCACATCCACGGAGATGAATGCTTTGATGAAACAGGCACCTTAGTGTGTACTCATCAAGAACACATCCACTCCATGGGATGTTATGACGAAGATGGGAATTTGACCTGCAACCTCCAGGAACATTCCCACACGGAGGATTGCTACGATGAAAACGGGAATTTGATTTGCACTCTGCCAGAGCACAGCCACTGCGTGAGTTGCTTTACCAGTGAGGAAGAGCTGGTGTGCGGCCTCGAGGAAACAGAGGACCAGGTCATTCCTGGCCACACCCATACGGATGAGTGCTACGAATCCCAACTGACCTGCGAAAAAACCGAACACAGCCATACAACTGAATGCTATGCAAATCCAGAAACTGAAGCAGACAGTATGGACGGCACGCCCGCTTCGGATGAGACGCCCGCTCCGGATGGCTCACCCGCTCCGGATGGTACGCCCGCTCCGGATGGTACACCCGCTCCGGATGAGACGCCTACACCGGACGATTCTGAGATCACAGAGCTGACACCTATCCCCCAGTCCCCAGATAGCAGTGCCTTTGCTTACCATCTGGCCAGCTCTAACAGTACAGTCCGGCGAGCAGCACCCTTTGCGGCATCTAGGGCTAATGAAGGTGGGACGGACTTTGGGGGTTACATCACTTCGATAGATGTAAAAAAATCCCAAGGAGGGCAATGGGTCGAAGTTGGGGAAAACACCGTCCAGGTTGGGGACTATGTGCAAGTGACTATCCATTACACCATCCCCGATGGTAGCCAAGTAACTTCTGATAACCCTGTTATTTTCTATCAAATGCCCGATGGGATCAACCTGTCCGATCAGACGCAGGGCAATGTGTACAGCGACGCCTCTACCGTTGTGGGCACCTATTCTATCACCCAAGACGGATACATTGAAATCGCCTTTTCCCCAGATTTCCTTGACGGCACCGCTTTTTCCGGGAATATTCAGTTCCAAGGTATGGTGGCCGCCGGGGAAAATAACGAATCTTATGATATCAATTTTGGGAACAGTGGGGGTATCATCCATGTAGAACCCAACCCAGACATAGCTGCCTTGGCCATCACCAAAGAGGTGGTGAATCAAGACCATATTGACAATCTACAATATAAAATCACCATCTCTTCCCAGCTGGGAACGAGCAATCAAGACATTCAATTGACCGACTGGTTCTACAAGGCTGAAGGCGCTTCTGCGCTGGATTATACAAGTGGAACCGTATACAAGGTGACAAGCTCTGGTGAGAAAACGGATATTACTAGCACCCTGTCACCAACAGTCACTGGGAGTGAAACCACTTCCCCCATCCTTTCGATCCCCAACCTGCCGGCTTTATCCCCCGGGGAATCCTACGAGGTGGTATATACAGTGGCTTGCACACCGGTTGCGGGCAAATCGGGCTATGACCTCTCTCTGGGCAATGTGGCTGAAGCCAAAGCAGGTGAGGATGCGGTCCGGGCGGCAGAACAAGTGGATCGTTCTGGGACCATGGTAAATAAGACAGGCGCCTACGACGCCGAAACCGACACACTCACCTACGACGTCCACATCAACGAAGCCTATCAAAATATAGGTGGGTGGACAATTGACGACACATTGACTGTGGGGAATAAAACCATCCACGTTGACCAGGTCACTCTAACAGCCTATGGCGAATCATTTGAAAATATATCATTGCCTTTTAGGATCATTGATTCTTTTAATGGACCCATTACCTTACACTACACGATTGAAAATGTTTCGCAGCTTATAGGGGACCAATCCATTTCTTCCATTTCCAATAAAGTCAATGTGGGAATGTATCAAGATACCCACACCGTCGACATTATTGGCGAAGGGTATGGAATCATTAAAGAGGTGGTCACCCAAGGAGAGCCAGAGGTCGTTCCAGAGCCTGATTGGGCCCGAGAGATCAAATGGAAGTCTACCATCACCATTCCCTCCAACGTGGAGCCTTTTACCTACACCGACCAGTTGACTGCATTCAACCATGAGGGGATTTCTCACGAAAATTACCATGTGACAACCTTAGATGTATTAGCCACCACCTTGAAAGTTGAAATCAGCGGACTCTACACAGAACCTACGCTTTTAGCCTCGGACTACTATACTCCTCTCATTAATGGTGAACCATTTGATTGGAGTGATCCCACTGTCTGGGGAATTACCATTACCAATTTTGGAATTTTCTTCCCCGAAGCTACGACGCAGATGTTCCAAGATTACCAAATCCATACAATTACCATATCGTATTCCACCGCACTTATTATGGATAACTTGCTCAACGATGACGGCTCCTACAAGGCAAATGGCACGTACTCGGTGGGCAACACGGGCATAATCCCAGCGCACACCTCCTCCGCGGATCTCACCTGGAAAGTTTCCAACGACCTGGTGAAAGAGGCCAGCCCAACAGGCATTGCCGAGAACGGCAATACCGACTCCTATACCAGCAGCCCCTTGTCAGTTTCTTTTGAGCAAAACAATGGTATCCTGTACTACAGGCTGCGCATCAGTCCAGGGCAGATCACAGGGGATATCGTTGTAAAAGACACCCTGCCAGAGGGGGCTGCCTTTGTAAACGATTCCGTGGCCTTGTATGGATACAAGCAAGATTATGTTGCCACTCCTCTTACTACTCCCGCGCAAGCAGTGGTGGGAGAAAACAACAAAGTAACTTTTACTATTCCGACAGCGGCGTACACAGAAGCCCAAAATCTGGGGTACACACAGCTTGCCCTGTACTATCAAGTTTCCGTGGTCAACGACTCCCGCTGGGAGGACCCTACCACCGAATCCGTGACCTATACCAATACAGCTTCTTGGCAAGATGAGGTTTCCCTCTCCACCGAGGTGACCCGGGCAGTAAACAAAGTGGAAAAAAGCGGCGAACTGCTTGTGGACGAAGAGAACAACCCCACAGATACTGTCAAATACACGGTGGTGGTAAACCCCCATGGGCAGGACTTGGTTCCTGGAAACAATACGATTGAACTGACAGATCAGTTGACTATGGCAGATTACCTTAGCGCTGAACTCCTTGCCCAAACGATCGGTGTATATCGGTATGACAAAACAAAACCAGATGGTATAGGAGAAAAGTTGACAAGCGGATATGAGATTACATACGATCCTGACTCTTACCTAATCACTTTCTCTCTGCCGGATGCCACACCTTTAATCGTTGTCTATGAATACACCATTGACCACAGCCAGTCTTCGCAATCCGTTACCATCCGAAACACTGCCACTCTCAACGGCACTGCCTATGAAACCTCCGTGGAGGATGTGGTGTTCGATCACGTGGATTCTTCCGCCTCGGTGAACAAGGCAACCATGACCATCTACAAGGTGGATAGCGACACGCTTGAAACCCTCCCAGGAGCCCAGTTCAAAATGGAACGGTACGAAGATCTAGAAGGCAATGGGAATTATGCCTGGACCACATCCTCCCTCACGGCGACCGGCGCTGACGGAATCTTTGAGGTGGGAGAAGACGGCTTCATCAAACTGGACTTCTTGGAACACGAGGATGGAAGGGGCTCCCTCTATGACACCCTATACAGGATGTGGGAAATCAAAGCACCTTCCGGCTATGAAAAGAGCAACGATTATTTTTACTTCGTGTGGCTTAAAGATGGCCAGTCTAAGGAGCAGGCTATTGCGGCAATGGCCCCCCAGGGTATTTTCGGCACTGAAGAAGGGCAGGTTAATCCAGACCAAGTGGAATTCATCGCCTTCTCTACCAACAGCTCCCACTATGTACCAAACACGGCAAAAGAGCTGTCGGTGCAAAAGGAATGGAAAGATTTCCAGGGAAATGACTTGGAAACCGATCTCCCGATTTCTGTTGAGGTTACCCTGTACCAGTACGCCAAGGACAACCGAGAGAACGCCCAACCCTATGGTACAAGTGTCACGCTTAACGCTGACAACGAGTGGAGCCATACTTGGAAGGCACTGCCCACGGAAAATGACCAGGGGATCGAGGTCTACTATTACGTACAGGAAACCTCCAATCCCGAGGGGTATGTAGTTACCTACTCCGAGAATAACGACGAGGCAAGTACCATTAACGAAGGCACAATTACCATTACCAACAAGAAGGAAAGCACCTACCTTCTGCCCGAAACAGGAGGTGTTGGCCCTGTTCTATGGAGTATTTGCGGCAGCGTATTCCTGATTGTCAGCGCTGGTTTGGGAATTTCTGTTTTAAAGAAAAAGAAAGGAGGGAAAAACAGGAGGAGCTTTTAAGCAGTTGAACCAATCCAATCTATGTGTCCTGAGCAACGGACACTGAAAGGGGAAAAATATGAAACAGGTAAAGAAGCTTTGTGCTATGCTATTGGCATTCGTCCTATCCATGAGCCTTACCACATTTTCTCTGGCTGCAGACACGTATACGATCACCATTTCCAACAGTGAAACGGGCCACACTTATGATGCCTATCAGATCTTCTCCGGCGATCTCGCCCAAGTGGAGGGAAAGGCTGTTCTTTCCAACGTCCAGTGGGGCAGCGGGATCAACAGCGGGAGCTTTCTAACCGCCTTAAAAGGAGGAAGCGCCGGCCTTACCGGCGACTACTCCCAGTGCGAAACCGCAGCGGATGTGGCTAAAGTACTGGGTGATACTCCAGCCGACGCGGAAGCCTTTGCGGAATTGGCCGGGAAGCATTTAGGAAGTGTCACGGCTTCCAGCACTTCAGGAGATGGTTCCTACACCATTTCCGGCCTGAGCGCTGGCTACTACCTGGTGAAAGATCAAGATGGAAGCCAGATTTCCGCCTTCACAGAGTACATCTTGAAAGTGGTAGACGATGTTACCGTTACACCCAAGTCCGGTACGACCATTTCTAAGAAAAAAGTCCAGGACATCAATGACAGCGAAACTACTACTTACAGCCAATGGCAGGACTCTGCGGATCACGACATTGGTGACGATGTGCCCTTCCAGCTCTCCGCCACCCTGCCGGACAACTACGACGCTTATGAGGAGTTTGCCATCACCTTCCACGACACACAGTCTGCAGGATTGACCTTCAACGCGGACACTGTAAAGGTATACGTCAATAGTGAGGGAAATACCCTTACAAAAAATACAGATTATACTGTAAATACCTCGCCGGGCGATGGGCATACCTTTGACATTGTGTTCGCCAATCTAAAACTAGTTGCCAGCTATACCATCAAAGCAGGCGACACCATTTATGTGGAATACACTTCTAAACTAAATACAAACCCAGTGATCGGGTCGCAAGGCAACCCCAACGAGATGCACCTGACCTATTCCAACAACCCCTATTCCACCACGGACCGTGGCCAAACGGCTGAGGATAAAGTGATTGTGTTCACCTACAAAGTAGAGGTCAACAAGGTGGATCCCGATTCGGAGCCTTTGGAAGGTGCCACATTCACGCTGGAGAAATTCCAGTATGACGAAGGAGAGGGCACGTGGAATCCGATTGCCCAGGCAGAAACAAGCACTGGAACCACCTTCTCCTTCGAAGGCCTGGACGATGGCAAATATCGCTTGACAGAAACTGTGACCCCCGCTGGGTATAACAGCATCGATCCCATTGAATTTACTGTGGCTGCAACCCACGACACAGAAAGCGATGATCCTAAGCTCACAGCTTTAACCGGCACCCCGGATGGGGCAATCCAAATTACGTTTACCCCCACTCTTTCGGATGGTTCGCTGTCAACGGACGTGGTCAATGAACAAGGGCTGGAGCTTCCCAGCACCGGCGGCATCGGCACCACCATTTTCTACATTGCCGGCATTGTGCTGATATTGGGCGCTGCCTCTTGCCTGGTCGTAAAATTGTATCACAAGAAAAATACATGATCGTTTTTCTAAAGGGATCCCATGAAAAAACATTTATCTACCATCCTGTTTGTCACGGTTCTCATAACGGGAATCTCCCTGCTACTGTATCCAACTGTGAGCAACTATTGGAATATGCAGATACAATCCCGGGCAGTTGCCTCCTATAAAGAGGCAACTGGGAATTTGACCCAACAGGATACTACGGCGCTTTTTGAAACGGCACAAACATACAACACACTGCTGCGGCAGTATGGGATCCAGGGTTTTTACGACCCGTCTTTGATACCGGGCTATGAAGAGGCACTGGATGTGACCGGCACCGGTATTATGGGATACATCACCATAGAAAAGTTGGACCTAGAACTGCCCATTTACCACAGCACCTCCCCCGATGTCCTTCAAATTGCAGCCGGACATCTGGAGGGAACCAGTTTACCTACAGGCGGTGAAGGCACCCACTGTGTTATTTCTGCCCACCGTGGGTTGCCAAGCGCCATATTGTTCAGCGATTTGGATAAAATGGAAGTGGGGGACACCTTTACAATAACGGTTCTAGACCAACTGATGACGTATCAAGTGGACCAGGTGCTGGTGGTAGACCCGAACCAAGTGGACGCGCTTCAAATTGAAGAAGGGAAGGATCTCTGCACCCTGATGACCTGCACCCCATATGGGGTGAACACCCAACGGCTTTTAGTCAGAGGGGTGCGGATCCCTAACCCGACTCCAGAGGAAGCGACACGGGTGATTTTGGACGAGGCACGGCGGATCCCTGTGATTGGCGTTGGAGTTGTAGTATCTCTCCCCTGCCTTCTGGCTGCGCTCATCCTTTTGCTAAAATTCTGGCGAAAACCCAAAGAGAGGTGAAACATATGCAGAAAAGAAAAATACCCCCATTTCTTTCCTTGGCCGTTTTATGGGCCACGGTCCTGGTTTTCTTGTGCCAAACTGCATATGGGGCCACTCCGTCCTATCCGGACCCTGATGCCCTTGGCTCCATAACCGTTGCCATGAAAGACGACGAGCAAAAACCCATTGGCGACGGCAGCCTGACCCTCTTCCCCTTTGCGGAGCTCACTAAAAAAAATGGGAATTACTCCTGGGCCTATACCGAAGATTATCAATTTTGTGGCCTGTCCCTAAAAGAGTTTGACACCGACTCCTTTGCAGCATCCCTGCACAAATATATTGCCACAAAGGGGCTGACGGGGACACAAGCAGCCATTCCCTCCTCCGGTACCGTGGTGTTCAACGACCTGTCTGCGGGGCTTTACTTGATTGTCCAGCCCGTGGCCGCCGAGGGATATTACGCCATCAAGCCCTTTGTGGTGTCTGTCCCCTTCCAAGAGGAATCGGGAGAGTGGGTATATCAGGTGGATGCATTCCCCAAAATGGAGATCCAGCCAATAACCGTAGAACCCACTCCCACGCCTACAACCACTCCCCACCACCCTCCCAAGTTACCCCAAACTGGGCAGCTCAACTGGCCTATCCCCCTTTTGGCCGGTGCAGGGGTTCTTCTGTTCCTGGTGGGATGGGATCTGGCATTTTTGAGGAGGAAGAAGCATCATGGGCCGTAAACTAGGGATCTTTCTTATGGTGGCAGGAGTGGCGCTGGTAGCGGCAGCTCTATCCCTGTTTGCTTACAACTGTGTAGATGACACCCGAGCTGGCCGAACGTCTGAAAAAGTCTTGTTGGAATTGAAAGAGGATGTGGAAGAACAAGCCTCTCAGTTGGCCTCAGAAGAGATCTCTTCTGAAATATACAAGTCTGATTATTTCCCGCAGGAAGGAACCTCTACAGGCGGCCTTTCCATGGAAATAGACACGATCTCCATAGATGAAAACGGCTATATTGGATATTTGACCCTGCCTTCGTTAGGACTGGAACTTCCCGTGATGAGCGATTGGACGTACGAACTGCTTCAAACTGCCCCTTGCCGCTATGCCGGCTCCCCATGGGGAGATAATCTTGTCATTGCGGCCCACAACTACTCCAACCACTTTGGGCGAATTTCCAATTTAAGCCCTGGGGATGAGCTGTATTTCACGGACGTAAATGGCTTTGTATTTTCCTATGAAGTGGCCTTTCTGGAAACGTTGGATTCCACTGCAGTGGAAGAGATGGTCACTAGCGAGCATAGCTTGACATTATTCACTTGCACTTATGACGGCTCTGCCCGAGTCTGTGTGCGATGCGACCGGGTGGGCTCGTTGGCTTCCATCGCTCCGTAACCATCGGGGCGCAAAAAAAGAAAAGGGTTCCTGCTGATATTTCCCCTAAGCAGGAGCCTTTTTTATGCCATGGCAGCGCCATGAACGAGCGCCAGATCAACCAAATACCTCAAGCAGCCTTTTGGGACACGGTTTAACAGTACGGAAACTTTCCCCCGTGGCAGTTTCCCACCCTTAGGGGATGAATTGCTGCCACAGGGATTCATATTCCTCTGGGTGCACAATAAATCGGAAGTTCTGAGGGGACTGCTCAAACTGAGTATAAATGGGCACCCCTTCTTGGATTTGAAATTCCTTGTACTTTCGCGGGGATTTGTGGATCAACTGGCTTTCCCCATAGCGTTTTATTACAAACTCCAATTGATCTTCCCTTCAAATGGTAAAATAGGCCAATCCCCCGTGGGAACGCACGCCCTCATATGCACAGCCATATCCTCATACGCATTATGTTTCAAAGGCCAACGGCTGGGAATTGTTCATGCTGATGGTACACCCGGCGAGACCAAGGCCACTTCCCCGGGGCCAGTTTCCACAGCAAAGCAGCGTCCCGGAAGATTTTAGTCGTATTCCTGCGCATACACAATGGCCCTGCCGCTCCATATTTCATACAGTCACGGAAACCGGTGAAACTGCATGGACGTGCCCCTAGCTTCGAGGAGATTAGTTCTGGCCCCAACCTTCCCGAAGCGAAGGTGACTGCCCCAAACAGCAAATGAAACCTTTCCAGCAGTTTTTTAGCCCCAATGCGTCCCATACGGCCTTTGCAGTGGGAAAATACAGTTCCATCGGGTGCCCTCTTCCAAGTACTTCGGATACCACATTGCCGTCCTACGCAATGTTCTTCCCATAGATCATCCAGTCCACCTCGTCGCCCAGATGAAGAACCAGCGACACGTCCCAGCCTGACAACACCTCTTTGTCCAGCTTGGTTTGGCCGATACTCCGAGGGAACTCCATAGTGCTACTTCCCTTAGCGGGAGTGGGCAAGGCTGCTTATTTCACAGAAGAATACGGAGTTTCAACTTCACTTGGAAGGGTGCCATCGTTGGTGTTCAAAAACACGGTGCAGATGAGGACCACCGCCGCCTGACCATCTCTGTTCAGTAGCACACCATAGGCACCGTTATCCAAGGAAAAGTACTGCAATGGGTCTGCATACCTCATTTTTTCTTTCAGTTGCTGGTGAAGGTGTCGGAGCTTGCCATCCTCAATAGGGAAGGTTTATCTAGAATGGCCTGACCCCAAGCTGGGCTTTCACTATGCCTCCTGTAACCTGCATAGCTACACCTGGGAGGACATTGAGAGCTTTACCCAGACAGAGATTCACCGCTACCAGAAAGTGATTGAACCCACTGCCCATCTGATTTTGAAAATCTCCCTGGAAAGAGGAATGAAACATGCCGCAAATTTTCAAGTTGAGTTCCTCCACGTCTTTGCTTCAAATACAGATATATTGTTGTAAGTATTTCCCAAATTTAGTTTTTCGAGCCTCATTCTTTAAATCTGCATAGGGAGGACGACGGGAAAACACATTGGAGCTTGTTTTACGGAATCCAAATCACTATGTTTTACAGCGACCACAATCCGCCCTATTATCATGCGGAGTAAGCAGCCAGTTAAAGCTCACCCTTGCCTGGTGCCAGCTTCACCAGGATGAGTTCATGCAGAACTGGGAGCTGGCCAAAGACACTAATTTCCTCAATCACATAGCCCCACTGGGGTAAGAAAGGAGCCTGCCGATGTGAATGGTACTCGCGACCCTGCCTCCTGTATTGATCCAGAGATTCTTGCGCGCTATACGAGTCCTACCCTGTGGTGGAATATTCCTTAAGAGAAGTGATTGGACCACTCTTGAGCGATCGAAATTTCCCCACAGCATCAAACCTGCACCTCCTTTTTTTAGCTTACCCGGGAGAATTGTCCAACACTGCCCTTTCTTGTTCTCGGTGGGCTGTTCCAACATCCACTCCAAAACCGCGAACCGACTGAAGCAGGAGCGAAGACCAAGTCCTTCTGTCTCTGTTAAAAAAGTCAGGTATCGCAAATGCGATACCTGACTTTTTTCGTTAGCGGGCGAAATGTTGTGGCAACGAGGTGGGGCTGCGCCCGTGCAGTGCATGTCGCGCGAACATGTCTTTTTCCGCCTTTCAGCCCATCTGTTTCCATTCTTTGCTTTATGGAAGCTGAAATGGTAGGGGGCTATTTTTACTGTTGGGAAAACAGAACCAATCCGCCTTTTTGATCGTAGCCGGTTTCCCACAACTGTGACAGATCCAACCAGTTCCCTCTACCATATGTAACAGCTTTCACCAGGTACTTTCTGTCCACCTGTTCATAGCCCATCAGCAAATACCAGTGCCAATCGTATATTTGGAAAGCTGGCTGCTTGTGGTGCAGGGTCAAACACGGTATGGGGAAACCATTGGCAATCTGGTGAGAGATGATCTCTTGCGCTTCTTTGAGAGATTTACTGCCAGAAAAAGGTCTCATACTCATGACCGGGCCGCCCTGATCTTTCATATAATTTGCCAGCCCATCCATAAATGGTTCCAGGCTATCGATGCCAGTAGGCCCAACGCATAGATAGGAAACTATTTCTTTACAAAGCTGGACATACTTCTCCCGGGAGGGCTGGGGGGAACAGCGAGGGCACAGCTTCGTACCTTTGTATAAATCGAAGTACATACAGCAGTCGCTTGCCGTAATGACAGCACACCCTCCCCTGGGGATGGTCTCGGAGATCCAAGTTTGATTTCCTCCAAAGGAATCTCCAATGATAAAATGTTTTAGTTCCTGTTTCATATTTTTCTTTCCTTATGACATGACGTTTTCCTTTTACTCTATAGCAAAGAGTCTGGTTTGTCAATTAATAAAATAGACCCACGTCAGCCCCACAGGGTCAAGTTGGGCTCATCCCTTTTTCCTTGAGTGCTTATGCTCAGATAGCGCAGCTAAGTCTCTCTCCTCTTCAGTGGGGCAACGAGACTACCGTCATGTCCTGGAATTATCAAATCACATTAAAATCCAGATCGGAAAAGTTCGTGTTTTCTTTCAGGTCCTTTTCCTGGATCTTCCAGGCAAAATTGTTGTTGACTTAGACACAGAGGGTCACATTTTCCCCGGCTAGGTTTTTTCAGATTTTACGGGAGACGTCAACGACCGGGGGAAGCTGTCTACCGGGACAAAGCCGTCACTCAACTTCATGATGGAGACTGCAGTGTCGTAACACTCGAAACGGATGGGCACCGTGTTGATGCTCATGCCGGTGTACTGGAAAATCCACCCCATATTGGACCAGCACTGACGCCTTTCCCTGCACTTGTAAAAAAGATAGACAAGGACATCCAGTTCTTCGGGACAAACACCTGTGAAAAGCCAAGTCCAGCAGCTATATCGGGAAATTCACATTCAAAAGCAGAGCAACTAAAATTGCAATCGCAGACATGGTTTTTGCGTGACCACAGCAACGGTTGAGAAAAAGATTTTCTCTGCCCCTTTTTGTAAGTCATCGCAGTAGAAAGACAGTGCCAATAAGTGATATAATACTTTTTAGAGTTCTATAGGAGCGATACATGTATGCCTATCATACTTGACCATCAATTGCGGGAACAAATCCCCCACAAAGCCACCGAATTCCCCGTCACCTACTATCACGATGAGTTGGTTGAATTGCCAAATTGGGCAGGGCCTTTTCATTGGCATCCTGACTTTGAAATAGCCACTGCTGCAAGAAGTGTTTTGGATTACCAGGTTGGGCGGCAGCACATTACGCTGGAGGCAGGGGACAGCATATTTGTCAACGGAAATATGCTGCACAGGGTCCGGCAGTTGACCGGCGACTGTCCCGATCCCATACCCATTATCATCTTTTCCGGCGTTGCCATAGCCCCTGAACACAGCACAATTTATCAAAAATATATTCAGCCCATTGCGCAGTGCGATGCATTGCCTTTTATTGTATTTCGGCATGAGAACCGTTCTCATAGTGAAGTAAACCGTTTGATTCGAGATACCTACCGTTGTTTAAGCCAAGAACCCCACTGTTATGAAATGGCGGTACAGCGCAACATCAGCCGGATATTGGAGTATCTATTCTGCAATCTTGAAAGTTTTCCAAAATATGAAGCTTCTCGCGTCCAGCTGAAAAGTCAGATCCGACTTCAAAAGATGCTCACATACATCTATGAACATTATGCGGAAACAGTTACCCTGGAAGAGATTGCCAATGCCGCTCACATCAGCCGCAGTGAAGCCGGGCGATGTTTCCATACCTATATGGGATGTTCCCCTGTGGATGCATTGATCCAATACCGGCTCCAAACCGCTCACAGATTGCTGAGTGAAAAAACACTTACCCTCCAGGAAATCAGCTCTGCTTGCGGGTTCAATTCTGCAAATTATTTCAGCCGCAAATTTAAGCAAATCTATGGATATGCACCCAGTCAAAGCGGAAAGTTGGGTAAATAGTGCTTAATCTTGACTTTTTTATCCCTTTGTTTCCCTATTACATGATGATATAATACCAGTCGAAAAAAACCGGTTTCACCTGGAAGGGGAATCATCATGACGCAACAAAAGAATTACAGAAAAACATTGGTAGCCTGCTATCTTGGCTTTGTAACACAGGCTATCGCAGCAAACTTTGCCCCACTTTTATTTTTAACATTCAAGAGCACCTACGGAATCACCTTGGAAAAAATTGCCATGATTCCCATGGTCTTTTATTTCGCGCAGTTGCTCATCGACCTTGCGGCTACCAAATTTGCCGACAAAATCGGATATCGCACCTGTGTGGTGGTATCCCAAGTATTGTCCGCAGTCGGCCTCCTATCCATGGCATTTCTGCCGGACCGCTTATCAAATCCTTTTGTAGGCATCCTGATTTCGGTAGTGCTTTATGCCATAGGCAGCGGCCTGATTGAGGTTTTAGTGAGCCCTATTGTGGAAGCCTGTCCCTTCGAAAATAAGGACGGAATGATGAGTCTTCTCCACTCTTTTTACTGTTGGGGAGCATTGGGAGTCATCTTAGGATCCACCCTCTTTTTCGCCGTCTTTGGCGTGGAAAACTGGAAGATCCTGACGATCATTTGGGCGTTGGTTCCCCTGTACAACACCTTTAACTTTCTATCCTGCCCCATAGAACGGTTGGTTGACGAGGGAAAAAGTATGAACATCGGTCAACTACTCCGGCGGCCGTTGTTTTGGCTTATTATAATTCTCATGATATGCTCCGGTGCCTCCGAAGCAACCATGGCCCAATGGGCCTCCGCTTTTACCGAGGCTGCCATCGGCGTTTCCAAAACCGTGGGCGACTTAGCAGGACCTGGTCTGTTTGCGATGTTTATGGGAATATCCCGTATGCTGTACGGCAAATTCAGCGAGAAACTGGATTTGTCCAAGGTTATGCTGATCTGCGGTGTCATGTGCGCCGGCTGTTATCTGTTGGCTTCCCTGTCTGCGTCTCCGATTCTGGGACTTACGGGTTGTGCACTTTGCGGTTTAGCTGTGGGTATCATGTGGCCGGGTTCTATCAGTATCTCTTCCCAGAAATGTCCAAGAGGTGGCACGGCCATGTTCGCATTCTTAGCCTTGGCCGGAGATTTGGGCGCTACGGTAAGCCCGACTATGGTTGGCAGCCTTGCTGAAATGGCAGGTGGCAATCTGAAAACAGGCCTGCTTGTTGCAACGGTATTTCCTGCCGTGCTTGTAATTGGATTGTTGCTTCTAAAAAGGAAGGTTGCAAAGCCTTGAGGACACCACCACCCTTTCCTCTCTTCTTGTGGCGTATCTCCACATCCACTTCAAACCCCATAGCAAGGGGTAAGTGCCGATGGCACAAAAGTTACGGCACCGGGCTCTAATGCTTCATCGGTCCGTCTGTCTTGGTCCCCACAGAGGATCAAGATCCGAGCCAGTAGATGAGACCAAGTCCTTCTGCCCCTGCCAAAAATACCAGCGCCGCAAATGCGGGGCTGGTATTTTTCGTATTGATGCAATAAGCCAGTAAAACCACCCAATATGGTTTTTGGAAGAAGGACTGCTTTCAGAGCCCAGCCTTTCAGCCTGCTGCTATCAGATTTATCAATGGCTGGAAATAGGGACCATGGTCTACATAGGAACTGTGGCATAAGTAGGTTTTTCCTCCCAGCACCACTCCCTCGGGAAATACGGTAAACGGGATCTCCGAACCATCCTTGCACACTACCGTGACAGGGCAGTGGGAGACGCTTCCAGGAAGTTCAGCTGGGAAGATCTCGTAGTAAGAGAACCCGTTTAGATACTCCACTAGAAGATCTATATCCTCCGAACTTTGGAATGTCCTCGCTTGCCCATTTCTAAGGGAACTAACGATCCTAACATACTCTACCTCACCTGGATTTAGGTGAAACAACTGAGTCCCACCGTTTAAGACGAGTAACAGAAAAACGATAACCAAGATAGACGCTATTCCTATTCCCACAGATAAAAAAATTCGTTTTTTCTTGCACATAGGGCTTTGCCTCCAATTTAGAAATGCACTTCCCAATATTTAGAGTTTTTTGTGACAGCAACATCCATAGATCTACCATAGCCAACCATGTCATCACTAATTGTAAGATACGATATAAGACGACCCGCTCTTACATTCCTGAACTGCATATACATGATGTGCGCAGGATCCTACTCCCAAGCACGGCCCGTCTTGACTGATAGGATTCCAATACCGCTCCAACATCAGTTCTTCGTGCCTGCCAAAGTACTCATAACACCGAACGCACATATAAATGCCGACCCCATTTTCGTCCTTATCTCTGGCCAGTTCACGCAGTCTGTATACCACGTGTTGGGAACATCGTCAAATCCGGCATCTGCAATTCTCGAAAGAACCGTAACGAACATGGCCCGGGTCATACTTCCATTTGGGGAGAAAGTTCCGTCGCCGTTTCCAGCAAATAGTTCGTTTTCTGCTACATAATCCACAGCGTTCTTGTACCAAACGTTATCAGGGACATCAGAAAAACAACTGCGGCCGCATGTGCAGAGAACAGCAAAGCACTTACCATCATAGCCAGAGCAAGTGCCATGGATAAAATACGCTTTTTCATCGTACAGACCCTTTCCGAATTGTATGTTCAATACCATCTTTTCTGACACCGGCACAGTGAGCAGCGACTTGCATCCAATATAATAACAGAAAAGCAGGTATTGCAAGAAAGTATTGCTACAAGCTGTCAAACAGCTTTCTAGTGGTAGGATACAACAAACTGAAAAATAAGTCAATGCGATGGAAACGACTTAGCAGATGCTACTCACCGGAAACTGCTGCTCTTTGCCAGTTGGTTTTGCCCATGCCATCCACTTCGGCAAGCGTGAAAACATCTACGATGGGCTTCTCTATTTATAACATTTTCCATTTTTATGTATACATTTTCCCCCTTCACGGTAAAATAAACTCAAACCTTGAAGGAGGACCTTTTATGCGCCAGATCACAGAACAATCCATTCACATGTTTCTGAATGCACTCTGCAAAAATGACAAAGCTCCAGGCACTATAGAAAACTATCTCCGCCATATTCGGGCCTTTAACGCGTGGGCCGGCAACGTTTCCATCACACCTAAACTGACTACTCAGTGGCGGTCCCATTTACTGGAATCAGGGTACACTCCCGGTACAATCAACGCGATGCTGGTACCCTTAAACCGATTCTTTCTCTTTCTGGGGTGGCATTCCTGCAAGGTGAAAACCCTGCGCATCCAGAGGCAGACTTTCCGGGATAATAAGAGAGAACTGACCAAATCCGAGTATCAGCGTCTGCTGACCACGGCCCTTTCCCAGCGGCGGGAACGGCTGGCCCTGTTAATGGAAGCCATTTGCGCCACGGGGATTCGAGTCAGCGAGGCACAATATTTGACGGTAGAAACCGTAGAGCATGGAAAGGCGGAAATCAGTTTAAAGGGAAAAATCCGGGTCATTTTGATTCCCAGCAAACTTCGAAAGAAACTGCTTGCCTTTGCCAGAAAAAACAAAACCGCCTCCGGTCCCATTTTTCGGACCAGAAACGGCAACCCTCTCTCCCGTAAACAAATCTGGGCGGAAATGAAATCCCTCTGCCAAAAGGCAGGAGTAGCAGCTTCCAAAGTCTTTCCCCATAATCTGCGCCACCTTTTCGCCCGTGTTTTCTACAGCGCTACTCGGGATATAGCAAAGCTGGCGGATGTGCTAGGCCACTCCAACATCGAAACTACCCGTATTTATCTCATCTCTACTGGCACGGAACATGAAAGACAGCTGGAAAGGCTTGGCCTCTCATTTTAGACAATCTCGATAGATTGTCCTATGTTTTCTCATAAATTCATGTGTCAGGGAACTTAAAGGCCTGACAAATGGGTAAATATGGTTGAAAACAACTGTTTTCAACGGAAAAAAACGCAGCAAAAGGAAAGCCGGTCGACAAAAGTTTCTATCGGCTTTCTTTTTGCTGCATTGATTTACAATTTTACTTGTCTTTTGATAGGAAGAGTGATAGAATATATGCAAAAATATATGTACTCTGTCCTGATTTCTATTTAATATTTAGACAATCTATCGAAATTGTAGAGTATGCCTGGAAGAGGTGATGAAAACGAATAGTAACAAGGGTGAAACAACGGAAGCCACGCAAATCACCTGGGCTCAAGTGGAGGAATATTTAAATCACCTGGTGCAAAAAGGCTGTACCAAGCAAACCATCCAGACCTATCGCTGGAACTTACTGGTCTTTTGGAGCTTTCTGCATGGAGAAACCTTAAAACCAGATTCCGCTGAAAAATGGAAATCCTCCATGTTTGCTAACGGCAGCCGGGTTCGTACGATCAATCACAGAATTTCTTCGATCAACGGTTTTCTGACCAATATGCACCTATGGGACTATCGGGCTCAACCTTTGCCCGTAAAAGAGGCAGGGCAGCCGCCGGAATTGACCCGCACCGAATATATGCAGCTCCTGCTTGCTGCGCGTTTTCAAAAGAAAGAACAGACTTATCTCCTTGTCAAACTCTTCGCCTGCACGGGAATCCGAATCCAGGATCTGGCCTCTATCACGAAAAAAGCTGCGCGAGAGGGAAAGGTCTGTCTGGAGAATAAGACAATGCTCCTTCCCCAGTGTCTCTGTGAGGAATTACTGGCATTCGCGGATAAAAAATCCCTTCGGGAGGGTCCTATCTTTGTCACACGCACAGGCCGGCTCCTCTCTCGAAGCAATGTCACCGCTTCCATTGAGCGGCTTTCCGAGCCAGCAGGGGTGGCCCGTGAAAAGTGCAATCCCCGGTGCCTCCGAAAACTGTATCAAGACACGCACCGGTCCATCGAGGAAAACGCTTCCTTCCTCATAGAACAAGCTTACACACAGCTCATCAATCAGGAGCAGTTGACTGTTGGATGGACCAGTGCTCCGTCAAATAGTCCATCCTCTCTTCACGTTGCAAACCAAAAGTGAGATTCATATTTTTTTGCAGGAAAGGTAGGAAAAAATGAAAAAGTACTTACTGGGAATTTTGCTGGTTTTCTGCATGTTGGTGTGTTTTGCGCCAGCAGCGATGGCGGAGAACGAGCGAACAGATATTCCAGATAACAGCATGCCACAAGTTTATGTCAGCAGTGCAACCGCTACCGACCAAACTATCTCAAAAGGGGACGACAAAACTGGCCAAGGTACAATAGAATCACCTTTTGCTTCCCTCTCCTTAGCGGTGGATAAAGTGGCAGAAAACGGGACCATTTATCTTTTAACAGATTTAACATCTACAAAATACGCTATTGTCCATGAAAAAGATATTATTATTGATGGACAAGGACATACGATTACTAGAGGGGACAATTTTACACCTCAAAACGATGCCCGAGGCGGCTACAATCCCGCTATGATCGAAGTGGCAAATCATTCTACACTGACGTTGCAAAATATTACATTAGATGACGCATTTAAAACAGAAGGTACAGAATTTGAATTGGCTGGTGATAGCTCAGATGGAAATGGAAAAAAGGTCCATGATGGTATTATCGCCTCATATGGTGATGGGAAGGCAACTATCATTTTAGATAAGGACACAACACTAAAAAATTTCGGAGGCCTCTCCGCTGTTTATATTACCGGTGAAAAAGGCAATGGCGCTACCTTTATCATGAAAAACGGCAGCAAAATCTGTGATGATTCGTCAGCAGCAACCGCTCGAAAAGGGGGCTACGCTGCCATCTATAATCATGGTGGCACTGTCACCATGGATGAGGGTTCTTCTATTGAAGACATTTATGGACGAGCAATCTATATTGACAACGCCGGCATGACCACAGTTAACGGTCTCATCACTGATATCACTTCCAACGAAGTAATGAAACTTTATAATGGTAATGCCGGAAGTGGTTTTGGCGGCATCGTCAGCTATGTTGACGGGAACGCCAACTTTGTGCTGGGAAGTACTGGGCATATCTCCAACATAAAATCACACAACGATGATAAAGTGGATGTGGCTTTTCACTTGCAAGGCGGCACACTTAAGACAGAAAAAAATTCTAAAATTACTGAAATCGATATAATTGGTCTTGTAGATTCCAATGGTGGCACTATCGACATCGCGGGCAATATTACTAATTGTCATACCCAAAATGTCTTTTTCCGCATGCGTGGCGGTGGAGATGTAAAATTCCTTTTGCAGAAAGATGGACGCATCACACAGTGCTCTACAACAGATGTTGGCATCATCTATAGAAATGGCGGAAAACTTTCCATCTTTATTGATGGGATAATCAGGGATGTTCAAGTGGGCAGTAATTTTGATGAGTATGTCATTTACAATTCCAATAATAATTCTGTAGCAGGTGGGATTTGTACAATTACCGGTACTATCACCAAAATATCAGGCAATGGAATTTATATTAAAGATCCCTCTACTGTCACTATAACTGGTGAAATTAGCGAATGCACGGGCTATGCCCTGCATTATAAACCTGAAGCACCTGAATCGACAGTAAACATTGAGCCCGGATGTATTATCAGGGATAACAATCAGGGTGGATCGCAAATTTATGTAGAAGAATATGCAAAAGATAGATCCGCTAATACTTCCACCCAGCGTATTTCTATTGCCAAAGATAATGTCACGCTTTCCAACCGTGATATTACTCTCGACGATCTCACTATCACCCTTTCCTCTGCTTACGGCACTCTGAAGTTGGGAAATGTAAACCCAACCAATGAGACAAAGCTAACGGATATCTCTCAAAAAAAAGGATGGGGTAATCAATCCCTCGCCTCCTTTTGGGTGGAATCTGAAACAGCGCAAGAGATAACGTTGAGTGAAATTCAGACAAATATAAATGATACCCTCCCCCTATATGCTCTGGTAATGGAAACAGAGTCGAACGGCTCAATTTCTGATGGTATGGCCTCCACCGTTTACACGGTAAACAAAAACGGGGACGACTCCTTTACCCTAAACCTGCCTGCAACTGGTAAAACTGGATGGGCTGTGGCACTTGTACAACCCAGTGAAGATTATGGTATTTTGTCCCTGACCGCTAATCCGGATACCCTGACTGAAGGTAAGAGTGACACAATTCATTACACGACTACATATAAACCTTCAAATAATCTCATGAGTCAGCTCAACCAAAACGATCAATTTACACTGACCATAACTCTTCCCCCCGACATGGAGTATGTGGAAAGCAGTGGGAATGGTCTTTCCTACAACACAAACGATCATACGCTGACTATGGATTTTGCCGCAGATCAACTGAATGGTGAATTTACCGTTTCCTTCTCTGCCACCGTAGATGGCTCTACATTAAGTGCTGGCGATATTTTAATTACCAATGCCGAACTGAGCAGCAATGCAACTGCCCAAGGTAATGGGATTACGATCAACATCAATGCCACTACCACAATGACCGTTGAACCTAAACCTCAAGAACCTGATCAGCCCACACCACCTTACATTCCCCCTGTGGAACCTACAGATCCGGATTACACGCCAGATGGTTTGGACACGGAAAATCATTTCTCCTACATCATCGGCTACGAGGACGGTACTGTGAAGCCCAACGCCTCCATCACCCGCGCTGAAGTAGCGACCATCTTCTTCCGCCTGCTCACGGACGAAGCGAGAGACCAGTTCTGGTCCCAGTCCAACGACTACACGGACGTCAGCCCAACCGACTGGTTCAACAATGCCGTATCCACGCTCAGCAACATGGGCATTCTCAATGGCTATGAGGACGATACCTTCCGCCCCAAGGCCACAATCACCCGTGCAGAGTTTGCAAAGATAGCGGTCAGTTTCTTCGACTACGAGAGCATCGAGGCCGATAATGTGTTCACCGATGTAGCCGAAGGCACATGGTATGAGAACTATGTGGCTGTTGCAGCTGAGATCGGGCTAATTGAAGGCTACGATGGCAATATTTTCCGGCCAGAAGCCAGTATCACGCGCGCCGAAGCCTGCACCATCATAAATCGCACACTTGGCCGCGTGCCGGACGAAGACCATCTCCTGCCCCAGGCAGAGATGAACACCTGGCCTGACAACTCCGATCCTGACGCATGGTACTATGAACAGATCCAGGAGGCCACCAACAGTCACGACTACAGGTGGATCGGCAATATCGAGCAGTGGACCGCTAAACTAGAGGATCCCCACTGGGACGAGCTGCAGCACTGAGAAATGCAGTCAACGTCCTGGCTATGGCTCCAGTCCAGATAAACAACTTTCTGACCCACAACCACATTGCCATGACCTGACATTCTATCTTCTGGCACAACACCCAAAACGCACCCGGTTTCGCCATTCCCGCTGAATCCGGGTGCGTTTTCTCTGTTTTGCCCATTTTTCCCAACACAAAACTTATGAAATACAGGGTAGCAAAATTTTGGGCAGAAATGAAAAAATGGAAAAACTGCACACCGCAACACAGAGCACTACGCTGAACCCCTGACAACAGCACAAATTGAGGCAAGTGCCATACTCAGTGAAAATGAGTGACTACGGTGTTTCCATGGGTCTATCAATATAGGGGCAATACCTAAAAGAGTACCGCTTACGGATAGCCGCCAGGGTGTTGGCTAATACTTTGAAAAATCCGGAAAAATCGGTGCAACCTGCGGCTTTTGGACTCGGCGTATTTCACAATGATCTTTCAGGAACAGATGGGGTGAACACCGGGAAAATATTGAAAGACCCCTCTAAAATAAGACGTTTTGCTTGGCCCTAAATGATGGTGTGTGCCACCTTATTCCTGATTTCTGCCTCCTTGCCAGATTCCAGAATGAATTGGCCGTGTTTCAGGCTGGGCCGGCTGGATTCTCTAAGGTGGAGTCAGGCTCTTTTTCCCACTTTATCCAGCAAAATCTTCTTCCTGCACTTATCTTGACAATCTTTCTGAATTCCGCTATAAAGAATCACAAAGACTTTTGAAACGTTTTGGTTCACTGAAAGGAGGGTATTTCTTGAAAACCACCGCCATCATTGAAGACGACCAGACCATTGGGGATCTGCTGGAGGAGGTATTACGGCAGGAAGGCTATGAAGTGCGCCGGGCTTACTCCGGAACGGAGGCAGTCTACCTGCTTCAGCAGGAAAAGCCCGACTTGGCCCTGCTGGATTTGATGCTTCCCGGCCTCTCTGGGGAGCAGGTGCTGCCCTCCCTTTCGGGGATCCCCACCATTGTGGTCAGTGCCAAAGTGGGGGTGGACGACAAGGTCCGATTGCTGCTAAACGGCGCCGCCGACTATCTCACCAAGCCCTT
>ENA-OPSZ01000302-OPSZ01000302.1-human-gut-metagenome-genome-assembly--contig:-NODE-302-length-38085-cov-3.053484_pt1 | contig 38085 bp, 35 predicted proteins | sample MGYA00241814_ERZ501919 | MGnify/ENA primary metagenome ERZ501919 (study PRJEB25962, sample SAMEA2042440) | human gut metagenome | biome: human gut; feature: human-associated habitat; material: faeces... | reverse complement strand
CCCCGCCTGCCGCCTCTGTCCCCGAAACTGCGGAGTTCCCCGGGGGACAGAAGGAAAAGGTGTGTGCCGCAGAGGAGAAACCCTGCGCATAGCCCGGGCTGCCCCCCATTTTTGGGAGGAGCCCCCCATCAGTGGGACCCGCGGTTCGGGGGCGGTGTTTTTTACCGGCTGTCCTCTGGGCTGCGTTTTCTGTCAGAATGGGGAAATCAGCCACGGGGATAATCTGGGAAGAGAAGTGACGCCCGAGGAATTGAGCGCCATTTTCTTTTCTCTGGTGGAACAGGGGGTCCACAACATCAACTTGGTGACCCCCACCCACTTTGTGCCCCAGATCCGGAAAGCTCTGCTGATCAAGCGGCTTCCGGTGCCGGTGGGGTACAACACCTCCGGCTATGAGCGGCCCGAGACCCTGCGGACTTTGGAAGGGCTGGTGGACATCTATCTGCCCGACTACAAGTACGAGGATCCCCTGCTGGCCCAGCAGCTGTCCCGAGCAAAGGATTATCCGGAAGTGGCCCGGGCGGCTATCCGGGAAATGGTGCGGCAGGTAGGCGCTCCTGTGTACGGGGAAGACGGCCTCATGAAGCGGGGTGTGCTGATCCGCCACCTGATCCTGCCGGGCCACACAAAAAATTCCATGGCGGCTCTGGGACGCATCCGGGAAGAGTTCCCCGGGATTCCCGTAAGCCTCATGGCACAATACACCCCCTGTGGGAACCTGGATGAGTTCCCGGAGCTGCAGCGGCCTATTACCCGGCGGGAACTGGACAAGGTGGAAGATGAGTTGTTCCGCCTGGAGCTGGACGGGTTTGTCCAGTCCCGGTCCGCCAAGGGAAAACAGTACATTCCCGACTTTCTGGAAGGAAAGGACGAAACGTCATGAGAATTCATGTGGAGCAGCGTTCGGCCCTGGAAAAAATCTTTTTGGACCGGGAAAACCTGGCCCCGGATTGCCGGCATACAAGCTGCCTGGGCGGGGAAGAGGTTTCCTGGCAGGTGGTGCTGGGCCTGGAAGGCTGGGGCACGGCTCCGGTACAGGTGCAGGTGGACTCTCCTCTAGGGAGTCTGGTGGAGCTGTATCAGGTGGAACAGGTGCCCTGCGCCCTGCCAGCCTATCCTGCTGCCCGGGATGAAAACTATCTGAGGACCGCCCCGGGGTTGTTTCCCGATCCCCTGGTTCCCCTGGAGGGAAATGTGGTGGAGGTGAGTTCCTTTCTGCCCCGGGTGCTGTGGGTGAATGTGAAGGTCCCCAAGGGCTATCCTGCCGGGACATATCCGGTGCATTTGCAGTTTACCCAAGGGGAGGACTGGGGGGAATGCACCCATACCCTTCAGGTGATCGGCGCAGATCTTCCGGTGCAGAAGCTGCTGTATACCCAGTGGATGCACGGGGATTGCCTGGCAGACGCTTACGGGGTGGAGATTTACTCTCCCGCCCACTGGAAGCTGTGGGAGCAGTATCTCCGGGTGGCGGCAGAGGAAGGGGTCAATCTGGTGCTGACACCTATTTTTACTCCGCCTCTGGATACGGAGCCGGGAATGGAACGCCCCTGCGTCCAGTTGGTGGACGTAGAGCGGGAAGGGGACCGGTACCGGTTTGGCTTTGACCGGTTGGGACAGTTTATCGCCGTGGCCCGGCGGTGCGGGGTAGAGCGGTTTGAAATGGCCCACCTGTTTTCCCAGTGGGGAGCGGAATTTGCCCCCAACATTTACGGCACGGAGCAGGGGATCCGGCACAGACTGTTCGGATGGGATACCCCCGCCTCCTCTCCGGCTTACCGGAACTTCCTGGCACAGTTTTTGCCGGAGCTTGTAAACTTCCTGGGAAAACAGGGCCTGGAAGGAAAAGTGGTATTTCATATCTCCGACGAGCCGGGCAAGGAGCACCTGGATTCCTACCGGCGCGCCAAGGAGATGGTAAAGCCTTATTTGGGAGATTTCCCCTTGTACGATGCTTTGTCCGACCCGGCCTATTAGGACAGCGGCTTGGTGGACCATCCGGTGGCGGCTTCCAACCACATCGGTCCCTTTTTGGAACGGCAGGTGCCGGGACTCTGGACCTATACCTGCTGCGGTCAGAACGTGGAGGTGGGAAACCGGTTTTTGGCCATGCCCTCTGCCCGGAACAGAATTCTGGGCTGGCAGCTGTATAAGTTCCGGCTGTCGGGATTTCTCCATTGGGGGTACAATTTCTGGTACAGTCAGAACTCCCGGCGGAAACTGGATCCCTGGCAGGTTACCGACGGGGGAGGCGCTTTTCCCGGAGGAGATCCCTTCTCGGTGTATCCGGGCAAGTCGGGGCCCATCCAGTCCCTGCGGCAGAAGGTGTTTCATCAGGGCCTTCAGGATCTCCGTGCCCTGGAGCTTGCCCAGTCCCTAACGGGCAAAGATCCCGGGGAACAGGTGCTGCCCGGATACGGGGAAATGACCTTTGCCCGGTATCCCCAAGAGGCGGAGACCCTCTTGAAAGCCCGGGAAGCCCTGAACCGTCTCGTGGAACGGTATCTGTAAGCCGGGACCTCCCAGGAAATTGTGGAGTTGTGCCGGGAACTGGCCCGGCGAGAGAACCATTTTGGACACAGGAGGCAAGTCAACTATGATCCAATCCTTGTTTGATTTCATTGAACATTCCCCTACTGCCAGTCATGGAGTGGCCACGGCCCGAACCATGTTGGAGCAGGCCGGATTCCGGGAATTGTTGGAAACGGAACCCTGGGAACTGGAAGCGGGGAAAGGCTATTATACCACTCGGGGAATGAGTTCCCTGGTGGCGTTCCGAATTCCCAAACGGGATTTCCACGCATTTTCCGTGGTAGCTCCTCACCTGGATTCCCCTTGTTTTAAGGTAAAGGAAAGTCCGGAGCTGTCCGTGGATGGGCACTACACCAAGCTGAACACAGAGGTGTACGGAGGCACCACCCTGACCCACTGGATCGACCGGCCCCTGTCTGTGGCAGGACGGCTGGCAGTGGCCACAGAGGAAGGGGTCAAAGGGATGCTTGTAGATATTCCCCGAGACCTGCTGATGATCCCTGGCGTGGCCATCCACATGAACCGGGGAGTCAATGAAGGCCAAAAGCTGGATCCTCAAAAGGACACCCTGCCCCTGCTGGGCGGGGAGGGAATCTGTCTCCGAGAACTGGTAGCTCAGGAGGCGGGCGTTTCTCCGGAGAATGTGCTCTCCTGGGATCTGTACCTGTATCATCGGGCCCGTGGCACCGTGTTCGGGGCCAAGAAGGAGTTCCTGGCAGCCCCCAGACTGGACGACTTGGAGTGCGCCTTTTCTGCGGTGACCGCCTTCCTGGCGGGAGAAAATGGGGAAAATGTCACCGTGTGCGCCCTCTTTGACAACGAGGAAATCGGCAGCCTGACCCGTCAGGGGGCGGATTCCACGTTCCTGGGAGATGTGCTGGAGCGGATCTGTCTGGGAACGGGGAAGGACCGGCAGGGAATGATGCAGGCCATTGCCGGCGGATTCCTGCTGTCCGCAGACAATGCCCACGCGGTGCATCCCGACAGCCCCGAAAAATCTGACTTGACCAACCGTTGTTATTTAAACGGCGGCGTGGTGGTCAAGCACAGTCCCCGGTATGCCACCGACGCCCTGACCGCAGGAATTTTCCAGCGGATCTGCCAGAAAGCGGGGGTGCCGGTCCAGGTATATTACAACAACTCCAAGATTCCCGGAGGCGGAACTCTGGGAAATCTGTCCGGATCCCATGTGGCGCTTCCCACCGTGGACATCGGATTGCCGCAGCTTTCCATGCACTCTCCCTATGAAACGGCAGGCGCCGAGGATCTGGAGTACATGGTGCGGGCCATGAAGGCCTTTTATGAGACGGTGATTACCTGTCAGGGACGGGATACCTACCAAATCCAGTAAGTACTCCCCTGTCTTTGGGGGGTGAGTTTATCCGGAGAACTGCCGGGGGCCTTGATACCCGAGACTCTTTTCCGGAAAGCACAGCAATGCCAAAGTGATAGGAAAAAAGGAGGAAGCTGTATGTTACAGGGTAAGGCCCAGAAGGACTGGGCAAATCGGTCGGTGTTCTACCAGATCTATCCCATGGGATTCTGCGGGGCGCCCTTTGAAAATGACGGAGTGACTGTGAACCGCATTTCCAAAGTGAAAGAGTGGATTCCCCACCTGCAGAAACTGGGCATTGGGGCCATCTACTTCTCCCCGGTGTTCGAATCGGACACCCATGGGTACGACACTCGGGATTACCGGAAAATCGACTGCCGTCTGGGCACCAACGAGGATTTCAAGGAAGTTTGCGATGCCCTTCACGAAGCGGGAATCCGAGTGGTGCTGGATGGAGTTTTCAACCATGTGGGCCGGGGTTTCTGGGCCTTCCAGGATGTGAAGCAGAACCGGGAAGCCTCTCCCTATAAAGATTGGTTCCACATCAATTTCGGGGGCAACAGCGGCTACAATGACGGATTCTGGTATGAAGGCTGGGAAGGTCACTACGAGCTAGTGAAGCTGAACCTGCAAAACCCCGCGGTGGTGGATCACCTGCTGGATTGCGTGGGCCAGTGGATGGAGGAATTTTCCATTGACGGCCTGCGGCTGGATGTAGCCTACCTGCTGGACGAAAATTTCATGCGCCGGCTTCATGCCTACACCCGGGAGCGGGACGAAGGCTTTTTCCTGGTGGGAGAGATGATCCATGGGGATTACAAGCGCATTGTGAACCCGGAAATGCTGGACAGCGCCACCAATTACGAGTGCTACAAGGGCCTGTACTCTGCCTTCAATTCCCTGAACATGTTTGAAATCGCCCATTCTCTGGCCCGTCAGTTTGGACCGGAACAGTGGACCCTCTATAAGGGAATGCACCTGTTTTCCTTTGCGGACAACCATGATGTGACCAGAATTGCCAGCATTCTCCAGGATAAAAAGCAAATTTTCGGCCTGTATGCGGTTTTGTTTTGTATGCCCGGCATTCCCTGCATCTATTACGGCAGCGAATGGGGTGCCCTGGGAGAGAAGCACCAGGGAGATCCCGCGCTGCGCCCCTGTTTTGAAAAGCCCCAGGAAAATGAGCTGACAGAATTCCTGGGCAAGCTTGCTAAGATCAAATCCGAGAGCCGCGCTCTGGATTATGGGGACTACAAGAATCTGACTTTGCGGAACAAACAGTGGATTATGGTGCGCCAGTGCCCGGAAGAGACCATGATCCTGGCTGTCAATGCCGAAGAGAACCCCTGCCAGATGGAGTGCGCCTATCACGGTCCTACCACCGAACTGTTGACCGGAGAGAAAACCAGTCTGAACGGTACTGTGGAACTGAAGGGCTATGAAGTGAAAATCTATAAAATGGGTTAACCCCAAAATGGAACTCCCTCGAGCCAACCGGCCCGGGGGAGTTTTTGCGAGTGCAGTTGTTACGGATAGACTACCCCATCCTGGGCGGTCCAGAGAAGGGTGCCGTACTGGGCCAGTTCTTCCTCTGAGCTGGGGGCGTCCAGAGAGGTATAGTAGTATACCTCTTGAATCTCCCCCCAGGGAAGCTCGTGGGAGGGAGAAAAGGAATCTATCAGGGAATCCTCCCAAACATCGGATTGTTTCACTTCCTCCAGAAACTCTTTTTGCTCTTCCCCATACAGGTCATACCAGGCTTTTTCCGTAAGGGGGTAACTGAGATCCCAAGAAGTGGTTTTTGCATATCCGTGCATCCATCCGTCAATCAGGTTGATGGGTGTGTAGGAACAGTAGAAAATCAGGATAGGTTCTCCCAAAAGCTCGCCGGTTTCCTCGTTCCATCCTCCCGATGCGGTGGGAATGAAGCAGCTGACAGAGGATGTGGAAAAGGGACTTTCCAATTTCAGCAGCAATTTTCCATCTTCCACCGATACCTCTTTTACCGTTTTTTCCGGAGAGGGGATGATGGTGTAATTGATCAGAAACATTCCCAGGGCGAAAGAAACAAGCAAGGTAAGGGATATGGCCGCCGCCGCAACCTTTACCCATCTCCGGCGAAGGGTGCGTTTTACCTTTTTTAACCCCTGGGACTTATGTTCCTCCTTTTCCTTTTCAACCTGAGGCCAGGGGGAGTCTTCCAGCTTGTGAAATGCCTCCTGGCAGTTTTCGCAGTCTTTCAGGTGTTCCTCAATCATGGCACAGCTTTCCGGGGAGCACACATTGTCGTGGTACAGGGGCAGCAGGTCTTGGATTACAGAACAAGGGACTTTCATACCAATTCCTCCTTGATCTTCATTCTGGCCCGGTGGTAAGTCACCCGGGCCCAGCTTTCGGTTTTGTCAAACAGCCCGGCGATTTGGGCGAAGCTCAGTTCCCCAAAGGTCCTGAGCCAGAATACTTCCCGGTAGGGTTCCGGCAGCGTGTGAAGCACCCGGTGGATGTGCAGGGCTTCCTCCCGGTCTCCCAACCGCTGTTCCAAATCCTCGGGATCGGGCCAGTCTTCGGAAAGAGGCGGGGCAGTTCGCTTTTGTTTTTTCAGCAGGGAGAAGTAGGTGTTTTTGGCAATCTGGCAAAGCCACACTTCCAGGCGGCATTCCCCGTGGAAGGAATCAATGGCTTTCAGGGCTTTGAAAAAGGATTCCTGGGCAATTTCCTCCGCCAAGGAAGGGTCATGGCTCAAGTGCAGGCAATAGCCAAATACCATGTCGTAATACGCCGAGTAGATCCTCTCGAAATCCTGCATCTCCTCACCCCGCTTCTATCTTTAAGACTGCCGGATCCCCTATTCGTTACAAAAAATTTTCCTGTTTTCCATATTCCCAGCATACCAGACCCCAAGGCTTTTGAAAAGGGCAAAACTCCCCGTTGCGCTTTGAAAAAAAGGCAGGTATAATCGAACCAAAGAAACCTTTTCGGGAGGTGCCGGTATGAATCTGTTTCTCTATTCCTGCGTAGGGGTGCCCCTGTGGTGCGCCATCTTTGCCCTGTACTTCATCCTGCGGCGGGAAAAGCTCATGAAGGAAAGCCTCATTGCCAAGTGCGCGGGCAGTTTCATTGCCGTGGGCAGCGGGGGATTGGGGCTGACTCTTTCCGGGAAAAATCCCTTTTTGGAGCCGGTGTTCTGGTTTTTCGTGCTGTGCACTTTGGCGGACGCCCTGTTGGAGATCAACTTCATTCCCGGAATGCTGGTATTCGGAGCGGGCCATGTGTGCCTGGTAATCTGGCTGTGGACCGTGGTTTCTCCCACTTGGTGGAGTCTGATCCTCTGGATCCTGGCATACGCCTTGACTGCCTTGATGTTCCGGAAGGAACTGCCCACTCTGGGCAAGCAGACTGTGCCCTTTCTTCTGTACCCTGCCCTGTTGGGCGCCAGCCTGGCTCTGGCACTGCCTTTGCCCTTCCTGATGGGAGTCCGGTTTTTGCCGGCAGCGGTAGGCGCTTTGAGCTTTTTCATCTCGGACATGATGGTGGCCAAGGGACAGCTTTCCCATCTGGACAAAAAATACCACAAGTGGGTCATGGTGCTTTACTGGTTGGCCCTGTATCTGATCGCTGCGTCCTTGTGGTAAAGGCAAACAAGAAAAGGACCCCCATTTTCGGGGGCCCTTTCCTTTTCGGGGAACTATTTCAGAGAAGTCTTGTACGCTGTTTTCAGTGGTTCACTGGGGGAACACCAAGGTGACGGTCGTTCCCTTTCCCTCGGTGCTTTCCAAAGACACCTTGGCGTTGTGGAAGGCTGCCCCGTGTTTGACGATGGACAGACCCAGGCCGGTGCCGCCGATTTCCTTGGAGTGGCTTTTGTCCACCCGGTAGAACCGTTCAAATACCCGGTCTACATCGGCCTTGGGAATGCCAATGCCCGTATCTGCCACCGTGAGGGTGGCTCCTTCCGGTTTCTGGGATACGGTTACCGTGACCCGGCCGTTTTTCCGATTGTATTTGACTGCATTGTCGCAGAGGTTATAGACCATTTCATCCACGATGCTCTTGACGCCATTGATTTCGGTTCGGTCTCCCACCACCGTGAGCACCACACCGTTTTTCTTGGCAGCGGATTTCAGGCGGGCGGCCACGTCCCGAGCCACCTGGCTCAGATCAAAGTCTTCCCACTCCAACTGGACATCCGCTTCATCCAGACGGGAGAGATTCAGAATGTCATCCACCAAGGAGATCAGCCGCTGGGACTCCACATAGATGTTTCCGGCAAATCGGGGAATATCCTCCGGTTTCACAATGCCGTTCTGAATGATTTCCGCAAATCCGGAAATGGAGGTCAAGGGAGTCTTCAACTCGTGGGATACGTTGGCAGTAAATTCCCGACGGAGGTTTTCCCGTTCTTCCCGTTCGGTGATGTCCAAAATCACCACCACGGCGCCTTCCACTTCCCCATCCCGCCAGACCGGGTTGGCCATCACCTGGCAGCAGCGGCCATTCTGGCGCAAAAGCTGTTCGCTGCGGGTGCCGGACAGAGCCCCGTCTACAGCGCTGCGGAATCCGGCACTGCGGTTTAAGGCCAAAGCACTTTCATGGCTTTGGGCGGGTCCGGCGTCGGCACCCAGCAGGCGCAGGGCGCTGGTGTTGAAGGACAGGATATCTGTGTTCTTATCCAGAACCAAGAATCCCTCGCTCATGTTTTCGGTAATGGAGGTAAATTCCTCCTGCTTTTCCCGCAGAGAGCGAATCTGCTGGTCGATAATCTGATTTTGGCGGTTGATTCTGCCCAAAAGCTGGGACAATTCGTCGTAGACCACATTGTCTGCCGGATGATCCAAATCCAGGGAGTTGATGGGAGCCACGATCTTCTTGGTGAGAACCCGGGAGAACAGTACAGTGATCACCGTGACCACCACCGCCACTCCCAAGATCCAGGGAAGGACGGAGAGCAGGGCGGCAAATACGGAATCCGTTTCCGCGGCCACCCGCAGGACCTGGCCGTCCGAAAGCTTTACTGCATAGTAGAAGGTCTGCTGGGACAAGGTCCCGGACATCCGGGTGGCTTCCCCGGCGCCGGAGGAGAAAGCCCGTTTCACTTCCTCCCGGCCGCTGTGGTTTTCCATGGTGGCGGGATCGGCCTGGTTGTCAAAGAGCACGGTGCCGTCGGTATCGATCAAGGTAATCCGGTTGGGCGTGTTTGTCACAGACTCCAAATACGTTTCGCCGCTGAGTTCTACGGCGCTTTGGACAAGTTGGGTTTCCTGCCGGACCTCTGACTTCATACGGCTGTCAAAGCTGGCGTAGTACACCAGAGCGGTGAGCAGGGCAGAGAGTACCACAGCCACCAGGGTCAGCAGGCACATATTTTTAAAGATTTTCTTTTGCACGGAGGTCAATTCCTTTCTTGCAGGCGTGTAGGGTCCGGACCTCAGCTCCGATGGTCGATCTTATAGCCCACGCTGCGCACAGTTTCGATGAGGGAACCGCATTCCCCCAGCTTTTGGCGCAAGGTGCGCACATGGACGTCCACCGTACGGGTTTCCCCGTCGAAATCGTAGCCCCAAACCCGTGCTAGGATCTTATCCCGGGTGAGCACCATGCCGTTGTTTTCCAGCAGGAAGCACAGGAGCTCAAACTCTTTCAAGGTCAGGGACACTTCCTTTCCGTCCACCTTGACCAGGTGCCGGGAGGGAGAAACGTAGAGCTTGTCCAGAACATATTCTTGAGGTTCCGTATCTTGCAGGCCAGCCCGGCGCAACAGGGCCTTGACCCGGGCCATCAATTCCATCATGCCGAAGGGCTTGGCCACATAGTCATCGGCGCCGCTGTCCAGGCCCAGCACTTTGTCGTATTCGCTGTCTTTGGCGGTGAGCATCATCACCGGCAAACGCTTGGTGGCGGGGTTGGCCCGGAGCTTTTTGAGAATCTGCAGTCCGTCCTCTTCCGGCAGCATAATGTCCAGAAGGACCAGGCTGGGGGTTTCCCGGTCCATGGCCGCCCAGAATTCCCGGGGCTTGGAGAAACCCATGGCTTCGAAACCGGTGGAGTTCATGGTGTAAACCACCAACTCACGAATGCTGTTGTCGTCTTCCAAAAAATAAATCATATCGTTTCCCAGCCTCCAGGAGGCCGGACCGTCCTTTCTCAAAGGGATGTGGAAAAATCAGAGCCGTTCCTTTTTTCCGGTGAGGGAATATTGAACCCACTCTGCCACGTTGACCGCGTGGTCGCCAATGCGTTCAAAGTATTTCGCCACCATCAGAAGGTCGATGCAAAATTCCCCGCACTCCCGATTTTCACCGATCAGGTGGATCAGTTCTCCCTTGATCTGGTTGAACAGGTCGTCCACCACGTTGTCGTATTCCATCACCGAATGGGCCAGGGGCAGATCCTGGCGGACGAAGGAGTCGATGCTGTCGGTGACCATCTTGATAGTGGCCTCAGCCATGTCCCGAATATGCACCTTGTTAAAGGAGATCTTTTCCTGGTGCAGGTAGGGCAGCAGTTCGGCAATGTCGGAAGTCTGGTCGCCGATGCGTTCCAGGTCGGTGATCATTTTCAAGGCGGAGGAGATGGTCCGCAGGTCACCGGCCACCGGCTGCTGCTGGAGCAAAAGCCGCATGCACAGGTTTTCCACTTCCCGCTCTTTTTGGTCGATTTCCAATTCGATGGGTTTGACCTTTTTGGCCAACTCCATGTCGTTTTCCAGTAGGGCCTTGGCCGCCGTGGAGATGGCGTCCTCGCACAGGGCGCCGGTGGTGATCAGGGCCACATTGAGCTGTTCCAGTTGTTCGTCGAATTTGCTTCTCATCGCAGTGCTCGTTCCTTTCGCCTCAGCCGAACCGGCCGGTGATATAGTCTTCGGTGCGCTTGTCCTTGGGCATGGAGAACAGGGCTTCGGTGGGCCCGAATTCCACCAGCTCGCCCAGCAGGAAAAACGCCGTCTTATCAGAGATACGCGCTGCCTGCTGCATGTTATGCGTCACAATAACGATAGTATAGTCCGATTTCAAATCCATTGCAAGTTCTTCGATTTTGGAGGTGGAGATGGGGTCCAAGGCGCTGGTAGGTTCATCCATCAGCAGCACTTCCGGTTCCACCGCCAGCGCCCGGGCGATGCAAAGACGCTGCTGTTGACCGCCGGAAAGGCCCAGAGCGCTCTTTTTCAGCCGATCCTTCAATTCATCCCAGATGGCGGCGCCCCGAAGGGATTTTTCCACGATTTCGTCCAGTTTCACCTTGGAGCGGATCCCATGGGTACGGGGTCCGTAGGCCACGTTGTCGTAGACACTCATGGGAAAGGGGTTGGGCTTTTGGAACACCATGCCCACCCGCTTGCGCAGCAGGTTCACGTCGATGTTGCCGTAGATATCCTCTCCGTCCAGAAGGATTTCCCCGGTGATCTTACAGCCCTCTACCAGGTCGTTCATGCGGTTGAGGGATTTGAGCAAAGTGGATTTGCCGCAGCCGGAGGGACCGATGAAGGCGGTCACCTCGTTGGGGGCGATGTGCATGCTGACGCTTTTCAGCGCCCGAAATTCCCCGTAATACAGGTCCAGGTTATTGACCGTGATTTTATCCATAAAAGAAACCATCCATTCCTTAGTTCATGTGAGGGCCGGTGTCCGCATAAGATATGGGGAGCCGTGCCCGGAGAGTTGATTACGCCTTGGTAAATTTCTTGGCCACGAAGGAGGACAAGGCATTGATGCCCACCACCAGCACCAGCAGTACGACGGCTGTGGCGTAGGCGGCTTCCCGGGCCAGGCCCTCATTTAAGAGGTTGTACATGTGCACTGCCAGGGTCCGTCCGGAATCCATGGGGTTGATAGCCACCTGGGCCACGGTGCCGGAGGTGAACATCAGGGCAGCCGTTTCCCCTACAATCCGGCCCACACCCAGAATGATGCCGGAGAGGATGCCGGGCATGGCCGAGGGGAGAATGATCCGGAACACGGTGCGCAGCTTTCCGGCGCCCAGGCCAAAGCTGCCTTCCCGGAAGGAATCCGGCACACTCATGAGGGCTTCTTCGGTGGTGCGCATGATCAGGGGCAGAATCATGATGGCCATGGTCAGAGCGCCTCCCAGCATGGAGTAGCCCCAGCCGAAGGAAACTCCGAAGAACAGGAAGCCGAACAGGCCGTATACAATGGAGGGGATGCCGGACAAGGTTTCGGCGGTGATCCGCACCACGCCCACCAGCTTATTCCCCCGCTTGGCGTATTCCACCAGATAAATGGCGGAGAAGATGCCAATGGGCACGGCCACGATCAGAGAAAGGAGGGTCATGATCACGGTGTTGATCAAAGCCGGCAGCAGGGAAGCGTTTTCGCTGTTGTACTCCAGTTCAAAAAGGGAGGGCTTCAGGTTGGGCACGCCCATGATGATGATGTAGGCCACCAGAAACAGCAGCACCGCAACGGTGATCACTGCGGCCAAAGTGACCAGGATCCGCAGAAACAGGGAAAAGGGAGATCTGCGGTATTGCCTCAGAGATTGCTGGAAGGTGGGCTTGTTGATGGCCACAATGGGAGCGGTCTTTCCCTGGCCAGCCGCTTTTTCAGTGAGTTCGCTCATGCTTTTCTCTCCTTCCGCTTGATGATGGAAAACAGCAGGTTGATGATGAGGATGAACACAAAGAGCACAACGCCGGTGGCGATGAGGGCTTCCCGGTGCAACCCGGAAGCGTAGCCCATTTCCATGACGATGTTGCCGGTCAGGGTCCGCACTCCGTCCAGCAGGCTTCCGGGGATCCGAGGCTGGTTGCCGGCGATCATGATCACGGCCATGGTTTCGCCGATGGCCCGGCCCACACCCAGAATGACGCCGGCGGTGATACCGGACTTGGCGGCGGGCACCGTCACGAAGAACACACTGCGTTCGTGGCTGGCTCCCAGGGCCAGAGCACCCTCATAGTAGCTGTCGGGCACGGCCCGGATGGCGCTTTCGGACACACCGATGATGGTGGGAAGAATCATGATGCCCAGAAGAATGGAAGCGGTGAGAATGCTCTTGCCGCTGGTGTTGGGAAACAGCTGCTGCATCAGGGGAACCACCACCATCAGGCCGAAGAAGCCGTACACAATGGAGGGGATGCCTGCCAGCAGATCCACGGCGGGTTTTAAGAATTTGTAGAGGGGCTTGGGGCAGAATTTGGCCATAAAGATGGCGGCCAGAAGCCCCAGAGGTACGCCCACAATGACGGCGCCAGCGGTGACGTAGATGCTGCCCAGGATCATGGGAAAGATGCCGTAGATATCGTTGCCGGGCCGCCATTCGGTGCCCAGGAGAAATTCCAGGGGACCGATTTTTCCGATGGCGGGCAGGCCGTTGGCGAAGAGGTAAATGCAGATGAGCGCTACTGCCAGGATGGAGATGCACGCGGCAATGAGGAATACCACCTGCATCACCAGTTCCCGGATCCGGCCCCGATGCCGTACTTTTGTCTTATCGTTCATAGAGTTTTCACTGCCCTCCTACAGAAAAGGGGCTGTACCAGACGGCGGGCACCGTCCTCAGCCCCTTTTGGTGTTTTGCGTTTTTTGGATGGGAAGCCTTAGGCGATTTCGGACCAATCGGTGATCTCACCGGTGTAGATCTTCTGGACCTGCTCGCTGGTCAGCTCGTCGATGGGGGAATCGTTGTTGACGATGATGGCGATGCCGTCAGTGGCGATCACAGTGGGAACCAGACCGGCGTCCAGTTCTTCCTGCTTCAGTTCCCGGGAAGCCATGCCGATGTCGCAGACACCGTCGATGGTGTTGGTCATGCCGGTGGTGGAGTCGCTGGTCTGCAGCTCGATTTCGGCGTCGGGATTCAGGGTCTCATAAGCTTCCTTGAGCTTTTCCATCAGGGGAGAGATGGAGGAGGAACCAGCCACGGTGACCTTGCCAGCAGGCTTGCTGCCAGAGTAGGGCTCAGCGGTATCGTCGCCGATGTAGCCTTCCTCAGTGACAACTGCCTGGCCTTCCTTGCTCATGATGTAGTCCAGGAAGTCCTGAGCAGTTTCATTCTTCAGTTCTCCCAGAGTGGCCACGTTGAAGGGACGGGACACGGTGTAGGAGCCGTCCTTGATGGTGTCCACAGAGGGCTCCACGCCATCGATCTTCACGCCCTTAACGGTGTCGTCCAGGGAGCCCAGGGAGATGTAGCCGATGGCGCCGGTGTTGCCGGCCACGGACTGGATCACAACTTCGGTGCTGTTGCAGATTTCGGCGTCGGTGGTGGTCATGTCGCCCTCGTCGGTCTCAACGCCCATCAGCTCGATGAAAGCGCTGCGGGTGCCGGAGCCGTCTTCCCGGGAGATGACGGTGATGGGGCCAGAAGCGGCAGTGCCCTCGGTGCTGGCTTCGCTCTCGGAAGAGCTGGACTGATCTTCGCTGCTGGTAGAAGTGGAAGCGGAGGAATCAGAAGTGCCGCTGTCAGAGGTGGAAGAGTTGTCGCTGCTGCTGCCGCAGCCGGCCAGCATGGAAGCGCACAGGGTGAGTGCCAAAATGGCCGAAAGAACTTTTTTCATGAGTAATGACCTTCCTTTTGCATTTATCTTTGTCTTTCTTACGGCATTCATGATAACGGCACAATGTAAAGTCCGAGAGGGGGGGAATGTAAAATCTATGTAAAGGAAAAAAGCCTCGGCGTTTCGGTGTAAATTGCCATTTTTGTTGACAAGATATTGGGAAAAGAGTATGATGAATCTGAGTTTTTCAGGGGGAAAGGAAGTGCTTTTATGAGACTGACCCGTTTGCTGGAGCCCCTGGGTTTAACAGAGGGCTTTACAGACGTGGAGATATCCGACCTGGTGTACGATTCCCGGAAGGCGAAGCCTGGCTGCGCTTTCATCTGTATGCGTGGATCCGCGTCCGACGGACACAAGTACGCCAAAAATGCGGCCCAGGCAGGGGCCTCCGTGGTGGTGGCAGAGGAACCGGTGGAGGCTCCCGGAGCCCAGGTGATCCTGGTGGAGGACACCAGAAAGGCCTTGGCCTTGATGAGCGCCGCCTTTTTTGGAAACCCCGCAGAGGGAGATATCACTGTAATCGGGGTGACGGGCACCAAGGGCAAGACGACCACCGCCTATATGATCCGTTCCATTCTGGAAGCGGCAGGTCACAAAACCGGGGTGATCGGCACCATTGGGGTGCTCATCGGGGAGAAACTGATTCCCACGGACAACACCACCCCCATGAGCTACGACATTCAGAAGGCCCTGCGCCAGATGGCGGATGAGGGCTGCGAATACTGCGTGATGGAGGCTTCCTCCATTGGGCTGAAGGATTTGCGGGTCTATGGGTTCCCCTTCGCAGTTGGGGTGTTCACCAACTTTTCCGAGGACCACATCGGCGGAGTGGAGCACAAGGACATGGAAGAGTATATGGTAAGCAAGGCGAAGCTGTTTTCCCTGTGCCGCGTTGGAGTGATGAACGCCGACGATCCCAGCTTGGAGGGGATTCTCCGGGGACACACCTGCCAGGTGAAAACCTACGGCTTTGAACAGCCGGCGGATTTGCGGGGGGCGGACTGCCGCCATCTGACGAAACCCGGATTCCTGGGAATCGCCTTTGAAGTGTCCGGGGAAGAGAACTTCACCGCTGAGGTGGGCATTCCCGGACGTTTTAACGCCTACAACGCCTTGGCGGCGGTGGGGTGCTGCCATGAACTGGGTGTCTCCGTGGAAGCCATGAAACAAGGTTTGGCCACGGTGAAGGTGAAAGGCCGCGTGGAGCCGGTGCCCGTACCGGGCAATTATACCTTGCTGCTGGACTATGCCCACAACGCGGTGAGCATGGAAAACATTCTCACCACCTTGCGGGAATACCATCCCAAGCGGCTGATTTGTCTGTTCGGCGCCGGAGGCAACCGGCCCAAGGTGCGCCGGTATGAGATGGGGGAAGTCAGCGGAAAGCTGGCGGACCTTTCGGTGATCACCGCGGACAATTCCCGGTTTGAAGACGTGCTGGACATCATCGCCGACATCAAGACCGGTATGGCCAAAACCGACGGCAAGTTCATTGAAATCCCCGACCGGCGGGAAGCCATCCGCTGGTGCCTGGAAAACGCCCAGGAAGGGGATATCATCGTGTTGGCAGGCAAGGGTCACGAGGACTACCAGGAAATCCGGGGGAAAAAATATCCCTTTGACGAACGGGTGGTCATCCGTGAACTGCTGGAGGAAATGGGAAAAACGCCGGATTGAGTTGGGGTACGAGAGGATTCCCTCTATACTATAGAAAGAGCATAAAGAAAGGACTGTGTGGAAATGGATAAGAACATCACCATGGAAGAACTGGAAACCTTTGAAAAGGCCTTCGACAAGGATCTGGCCAAACAGGTTGCCATGAACGCTGTCACCAGCTGCGGCGTGGTCAAGGCAGCCACCAACAGCCAGGTCTATCGTCAGGACCGGCACCAGTATTCCATTTCCCTGGAGCAGGGGAAAATCACCAACCAGAAGCAGAGCGGCCGCTGCTGGATGTTTGCCGCCCTGAACATCATGCGTTTTGCAGTGATGCAGAAGCTGGATCTGGACACCTTCGAGCTTTCCCAGAACTACACCCTGTTCTACGACAAGCTGGAAAAGGCCAACTATTTCCTGGAGAGCATTCTGGAAACCCTGGATGAGCCCACCAATGGCCGGCTGATCTCCTATCTTTTGACCGCTCCCCTCAATGACGGCGGCCAGTGGGACATGTTCTGCAACCTGATTGAGAAATACGGCGTGGTTCCCAAGGATGCCATGCCCGAGACGGCTGCCTCTTCCGCCACCCGGGAGATGACCCGTTACCTGACCATGAAGCTGCGGGAATTCGCCTGCACCCTGCGCACGGGCCATCAGGAAGGCAAGACGGTGGAGGAACTCCGTCAGCAGAAGGAAGCCATGATGGAAACCATCTACAACATGCTCTGCATTTCTCTGGGCAAGCCTCCCAAGACCTTTACCCTGGAAGTGCGCAACAAGCAGAAGGAATTCATTCGGGACGAAAACCTGACCGGCAAGGAATTCTTCCAGAAATACATTGGCTGGGAGCTTTCCGACTATGTGAGCCTGATCAACGCCCCCACCGCCGACAAGCCCTATCACAAGACCTACACCGTGAAGATGCTGGGCAACGTGAAGGAAGGCCGTCCGGTGAAGTACCTGAACCTGCCTGTGGAGGATCTGAAGAAGGCAGCCATTGCCCAGATGCAGGACGGTCATCCCGTGTGGTTCGGCTGCGACGTGGGTCAGAGCTCCCTGCGGGCAGGCGGCGGCACTCCATTCAGGTTAACAGCCTGTTCGGTACGGAATTTACCATGAATAAGGCCCAGCGGCTGGACTATGGCGAGAGTCTCATGACCCATGCCATGGTGTTCCAGGGCGTGAACCTGGACGAAAACGGCAATCCCACCCGCTGGAGAGTGGAAAACAGCTGGGGCAAGGATGCCGGCGTAGACGGCTACTATGTGATGAGCGACGACTGGTTCACCGAGTATACCTATCAGATCGTGGTCAACAAGAAATATCTGACCGCCCAGCAGGTGGAAGAGCTTGCTCAGGAGCCCATCGAGCTGGAGCCCTGGGATCCCATGGGCTCTCTGGCCTGATCCAAATCCAATTCTAGGGGCGACTCCTCCCAGAGGAGTCCTAAAAAAACACGCCAACCGGGGTGACTTATGCGACTGAAAATTTCTGACATTTTGAAAGCCACCGGCGGCAAGCTGCTGTGTGGAGAGGAAGAGTGCGTGATCACTTCCTTCTTTACCGACAGCCGCCAGGCCAAAGCCGGGGCCATGTTCGTGCCCATCCGGGGTGAACGGACCGACGGCCACGATTACATTCCCTCCGCCTTGGAAGGGGGCGCTGCCACCTTTACGGACCATGAAATCCCCACCGGGGAGAAACCCATTGTGCTGGTAAAGGATTGCCGGGAAGCCCTCCAGAAATCAGCGGGCTGGTACCGGAGTCAGTTTACTCTGCCCATTGTGGGAATCACCGGAAGTGTGGGAAAAACCACCGCCAAAGAGATGGTGGCACAGGCCCTCACCGCCAAGTTCCATGTGATGAAAACTGCCGGGAATCAAAATAGCCAGGTGGGAGTGCCCATCACTGTGTGCGGCCTGCGGAAAGACCACACTGCTGCTGTGGTGGAAATGGGCGTGAGCATGCCTGGGGAGATGGCCCGGATCGCGGCGGTGGTACGTCCCACCTGCGCGGTGATGACCAATATCGGCGTGTCCCATATTGAGTTTATGAAGACTCGGGAAAATATTCTCCGGGAGAAGTCCCACATTGCCGACTATTTGCCGGAAGACGGTGCCCTGTTTGTCAACGGAGACGACGATCTGCTGCCCACCCTGAAGGATACGTTGGGGAAAAAGGTGGTCACCTTCGGCTTGGGGCCCAATTGTGATTGGCGGGCTTTTTCCCTGAAGGAAGCAGATAAAGGAACCTTTTTCCCCTGCCAGTCCCCGGAGGGGGAACGATTGGAAGTATTTGTGCCTGCGGCGGGTCAGCACAACGTGCGCAACGCTCTGGCCGCCATGGCGGTAGCCCGGTACCTGGGTGTCCCCGCCGAGGACGCGGTGCGGGCCATTTCCGCTTACAAGGCGCCGGCCATGCGCCAGCAGGTGGTGGAGGCCCATGGTCTGGTGATCATTGACGACAGCTACAACGCCAGTCCCGATTCCATGCGCAGCGCCCTGGACGTGCTGGCTACCCGGCAGGTGACCGGCCGACGGGTGGCGGTGTTGGCGGATATGCTGGAGCTGGGAGATTTTGCCCAGCAAGGCCACTGGGATGTGGGCCGCTACGCCCGGGAAAAGGGTGTAGACCTGGTGCTGGGCATTGGGCCCTTGTCCAAAGAGATTGTGGCAGGCTATGGGGAAGGCGGTTTGTGGTTTGAAACAAACGCCCAAGCCATCGCCTGTTTGAAGGAAACTCTCCGGGAGGGGGACGCCGTCCTGGTAAAAGGCTCCCGGGGCATGGCCACCGATGAAATCGTGGCCGCTCTAAAGGAATAGGAGGACTGTTTCATGGAAGCAGCAAAGCAGTGGAAAGCGCTCAGCAAGGGATTGCAGCACATTGGGATCCCTACCAACGACATGAAAAAGACCGGGGAATTCTACGAAAGCCTGGGATTTGAGGCGGTGTACCGGACCCGGAATGAAGCGGCTGGCGAGGACGTGGCCTTCTTCCGGCTGGGAAATCTGACCTTGGAAGTCTACGAAAACGGTCAGGCCGTTATGAAATCCGGGGCCATCGACCACATTGCCATCGATGTAACCGATGTGGAAGCGGCCTATGCCCTGGCCCAGGAACAAGGGCTGCAGATTGTCAGCAACGGCATTGAGGCTTTGCCTTTTTGGGAAAAGGGAGTGCGGTTTTTCATTGTTCTGGGACCCAACCAGGAACGGGTGGAATTTAACCAGTACCTGTAAAACGCGCTTTTGTCCTCTCTAAGCTAAGGGGCACAGTCCCGGGACGGAAAGCCCGAAAATACCAAAGAAAAAAACCGGCGTCTGAAAGAGCGGGGTTCGCTCTCACAGGCGCCGGTTTTTGTGTTTTTTCAAAGGTTGTGGCCTGGGAAATGCTCATCGTGGGATCAGGGCAGCAGCAACTGGCGGATTTCCGAAAAGGTTTTTACCTGATAGGTGATGGCCAGTTCCTCCGGAGCGGGAATTCCCTGAGGGTTGTACCACAGACGGTCCAGACCTGCATTTTTGGCCCCCAGCATGTCCGAGGTGAGGGAGTCTCCCAGCAGCAGGGCTTCTTCCCGGGAAAAATCGGGGATTCGGGAAAACACATATTGGAAGTAACGAGGGTCTGGCTTGGCGGCTCCCGCATCTTCGGAAACAAAGTAGGCCTTTACATAGTCCATGAGCCCGGAGTGTTTCAATCTGGTTTTCTGGGTCACCGCGTTTCCATTGGTGACGATGTACAGTTCGTAGTTCTGGGACAGATCTCGGATCAGCTCCAGGGCTCCCGGAAACAGAGCGCCCCCCTGGCCCAGATTGGCAAAATAGGTTTCGTTGATGGCGGCGGGATCCCCTTTCAGGCCTGTTCGTTCCAGAAATTCCCGGAACCTGGCCACCACCAGTTCCGGTTTTGTGCACTCTCCCCGTTCCAACTTTTTCCACCATTTGTCGTTGCACTGTTCATAACAGTCCAGCAGTTCCGGGGCAAAAGGCCGTTGAGCGGCAAAACAGGTCTCATAGGTGCGGGAAAATGCCATCTCCATGTCCCGGTCAAAATCCAGCAGCGTGCCGTCGGCGTCAAAAAGAAGAAAACGGTAGGTTTTCATGGCGTGCTCCTTTCACAATCGCATACTCTCCCCCAGGGGCGCATAGAAATGAGGGATCCCTATGTTCAGGATGATACCCCAAACCGACCTCCCTGTCAAATCCCCAAAGGAAGGACAGCGGCCGGACAGAAAGAGGAATGTCTATGAAAACCTTCCGTGTACGAAAATACAGCTATGTGATCTTATGGCTGGCCCTGTTTGCCGCAGTGGCCGGCGTGTGGTTTTTGCGGGGAAAAGTGGTTCCGGAAAAGGAAGAAACTGCCTCTTCCCAAGGAGAAGTACAGCCCGTGACAGAGGAAACCGGGGAGGAAGGGGAACCTCTGGTGGGGGTGTGGGTACCCTATTTTTCCCTGTCTACCCAGGAGGGAACCCAGGAAGCCTTTGAAGCCAATTACAGGGAGATCGCGGAAACAGCTCAGGAAAAGGGGATCAATGCCATGTTTGTCCATGTCCGTCCCTTTTCCGATGCCCTTTACCCTTCGGAAACCTATCCCTGGTCCCATATTCTCACCGGCACGCAGGGCCAGGATCCGGGTTTTGATCCTCTCCAATTCATGATCGAGACCACCCACAGCCTGGGAATGGAATTTCACGCCTGGATCAATCCCTTGCGGGTCAAGACCGCGGAGACTCCCGCGACGTTGGCAGACTCCAATCCCTATGTGACTCTTCGGGAAGAGTATCCCTATTACTTTATGGAATCGGGGGGCGGGGTCTACTGGAATCCTGCCTATTCCTCCGTGCGCACCTTGATTGCCGACGGAGCCGCAGAAATCGCGGAGCAATACGATGTGGACGGCATCCACTTTGACGACTATTTCTATCCCGAAGGGGACGACACCCTGGACAGCGCCGCCTATGAGGCCTACACCCAGTCGGTGGAAGATCCCCTGTCTCTGCTGGAGTGGCGCACCGCCAATATCAACGCCATGGTGTCCCAGGTGTACAGCGCCATCAAGGCGGTGAAACCGGAAGTGGCGTTTGGCATTTCGCCCCAAGGCAATATCCGCAACGACGAGGCCATGGGGGCGGATGTGAAGACTTGGGCGGCGGTCCCCGGATATGTGGACTATCTGGCCCCTCAGCTCTACTTCAGCTTTGAAAACGAAGCCCTGGGCTATCTGGACGCCCTGGAAGAGTGGGCAGCTCTGTCCCGCCATGAAGGACTCTCCCTGTATGCGGGGCTTGCCCTGTACAAGGCGGGAACCGACGCGGACAACGGCACCTGGCTGGGACGGGACGACATCATTGCCCTCCAGGCGGAAGCGGCCCTGGACGCAGGGTATCAAGGGGTGATCCTCTACTCTTCGGACTACCTGAACGCGGAACAGACGGCCCGGGAGATGGAAAACGCCATGGCGGTGCTGGGACAATAGGATTTGTATTGACGTATGTCGCTTTAAAGTGCTATAATGGGAAAATCCTAAAAATAAGGTGAAAAAATACAAAGTAAAGGAGTCAGGTGAAATGTGCGAGATCAATGAGATTGGCCCGCGTCTGCGGGAACTGCGAGAGGCCAGCGACTACACGGTAGAACGCTTGGCCGCTGAATTGCGGGTAGATCCGGACGTATACCGCGCCTATGAGCAGGATGGCAAGGACATTCCCATCAGCTTGATCTACGAAGTTGCCAACAAATTTGGAGTGGATTTCGCTGAGATCGTCACCGGAGCTCCGGCCCGGCTGGACACTTACCATATTGTCAAGCGGGGTCAAGGCCGGGTGGTCAATCGGAACCCGGAATATCACTTTGAGGACTTGGCTTACCGGTACGCCGACAAGGTCATGCAGCCCCTGCTGGTGACCCTGGAACCCACCGATGCCCCTGCAAAGCTGATTACCCATTCCGGCCAGGAGTTCAACATGGTCTTGGAAGGCACGGTAGTCGTATGCATCGGCGACAAGGAGTTCCCCTTGACGGCTGGCGACTCTATCTATTTCAATCCCACCATTCCCCATGGTCAGCGGTGCGGCGGCCCTGAAAAGGCCCGGTTTATCACCGTCATCGCCGAATGAGAAGGTCAATCTCCTGGGAAAAGAAAATCTTTTAGAATCGAAAAATCAAGGAAGTGTTACCATTGGATTATTTATTGAAAAAATATCTTCCTCGCATCGAATTTGATTCCTACGAGGATTTTAAAGCCAACTATAAAGTGAATGTGCCCGAGGACTTCAACTTCGGATTTGACGTGGTGGATGCCTGGGCGGAAGAGGAGCCGGAGAAAAAGGCTTTGGTCTGGTGCGACGAGGAAGACGACGAAAAGATCTTCACCTTTACGGATATCAAACGTCTCTCCAACAAAGCGGCCAACTTCTTCAAGAGTCTGGGAGTGAAGAAGGGCTCTGTGGTGATGCTGATCCTCCGCCGCCGGTGGGAGTATTGGATCTGCGCCACCGCCCTCCACAAGATCGGCGCCGTGCTCATTCCCGGCACCCTGCAGCTGACCAAGAAGGACATCGTCTACCGGGGCAACGCCGCCAAGGTCTGCGCCGTGGTGTGCGTCAACGATCCCTTTGTCATTTCCCAGGTGGAAGCTGCCGAGGGGGATATCCCCACCCTGAAAAATAAAATCCTGGTGGTGGAACGCCGGGAAGGCTGGCTGGATCTGAACGAGGAGATGGAAAAATTCTCCGACGAATTTCCTCGGCCTACCGGCGAAGAGGCCACCCGCTGGGACGACACCATGCTGGTGTACTTTACCTCCGGCACCACGGGAATGCCCAAGATGGTGCGGCACAATTTCTCCTATCCTCTGGGCCATATTGTCACCGCCAAGTATTGGCAGCAGGTGGAAGAGAACAAACTGCATATGAGTGTTTCCGATTCCGGCTGGGCCAAATTCGGCTGGGGCAAAATCTACGGCCAGTGGGTCTGCGGCGCGGTGATCTTCTGCTACGACATGGAGGCTAAATTCAATCCCCGCCACCTGCTGGAGCACCTGGAAAAGTACAAGGTGACCACCTTCTGCGCCCCGCCCACCATGTTCCGTTTTATGCTCCAGGAGGACGTGACCAAGTACGATCTGAGCAGCATCCATCACTGCTGCATCGCCGGAGAGCCCTTGAATCCGGAAGTGTTCAAGAAGTGGCTGGAGCTTACCGGCCTGAAGCTGTATGAAGGCTTTGGCCAGTCGGAGAGCTCGGTGATGCTGGCCAACTTCCAGTGGTTCGAGCCCATCCCCGGTTCCACCGGTAAGCCCTCGCCCCTGTACGACATCCAGTTGGTGGACAGCGAAGGCAATGTGTGCGAGGACGGTGAAGAGGGCACCATCGCTGTGATGGGCGTCAAGGATCATCCGCCTGTGGGCCTGTTCACCGGCTATTACTTAAATGATGAAATGACGAAAGAGAAGCTGGGCGGCGCCTATTACGACACCGGCGATGTGGCCTGGCGTGACAGCAACGGATACTTCTGGTTTGTGGGCCGCAACGACGACGTGATCAAGTGCTCCGGTTACCGGATTGGGCCTTTCGAAGTGGAGAGCGCTCTGCTGGAGCATCCGGCGGTCGTGGAATGCGCCATCACCGGCGCTCCCGATCCCATTCGCGGCCAGGTGGTGAAAGCCACCATTGTGTTGGCAAAGGGCTATGAGGGAACCCCAGAGCTGACCAAGGAGCTCCAAAACCATGTGAAGAAGGCAACTGCTCCCTACAAGTACCCCCGTGTGATCGAATATGTGAAAGAGCTGCCCAAGACCATCGGCGGCAAGATCAAGCGGGCTGAGATCCGCAAGGCGGATGCCCAGTAAGCTTCCATAAACCCATAAGAAAAGGACCGCAGGGAAATGTCCCGCGGTCCTTTTTGATGTCTGTTTACTGGCGGTCTACAGCAATCACCGTATTTTTGCCGTAGAAGGTGGCCACACGCTGGTTGGCTGTGGCATTGGGGTCATCGGAGAGCAAGGGCACCGAGGTGGGCATCAGCAGCTCAGGCCGGTAGGTGACAGACTCCAGCACTACATCCGTAAGGTTGGGGTCTTCCAGCAGCTCCAACTGCTCGTCCACCTGAGCGCTGTAGGCCCGGGCATCCTGGCTGATCAGGGAGCGCAGGGCGCTGACACCGGTGAGAGACTTAAAGTTTTTCAGAGTGAAGGTGGTCAAGCAGAAAGGGATGATCAGCGCCAGAAGAAAAGCGGAGGTGGATACCTGCAGCTGTTTGGGGGCCCTTTTCAGAGAGGCGTGGTGGGTGACCCAGCCGCAGAGGTAGAAGACTACCCCGGGAGCCAGCAGACAGAAGGTGTTGTAATACAGGTCCTCCATGCGTCCGGCGCCGGTTCCTCCCATGGCGTAAATGGGCGGGGTCAGCAGAATGCCCAGAACGCATACGGCTGCCAAAATCGCTGCCAAGGGCCAGCGGAACTGGAAGGAGAGCTGGGCGGCATATCGGCAGAACAGAGGAACCAAAAACAACAGGGCAATCAGCAGGGGCAGGGTGGACCACTGGGTAATTTTTTGAATGGAGGCTCCCAAAGCCAAGATAACGGACTGTACGGCCCCGGGGCGGCTTTCGAAATAAGCCTGGCGCACGCTGTTGCCGGGAGCCAGAACGCTGAGGGCAAAGGCACCGGTTTCCAAAAGGAGACAGATAAGAGTCACCCATCTCTGGGAGCGGGGCCGACGAGCGTGGAAAGTCCAGATAAAGGTTCCCAGGAGAATGACCCAGGTGAGCAGGGCAGTGGGATAATTTCCCGCTCCCAGGAAAAAGCACAGGACAACTGCCGTCACACCGCAGGCAATTTTTCTGCCGGAAGTGGAAACCCGGAGAAATTTTAACAGAAAGGTAAGGGCGCACAGCATGAGGGAATGGAAAAAGGTGTAGAACACGGAACCGTTGTACCAGAAGAATCCCTCAAAGGCCGAGGGGGCGAAGTGGACCATGAAAAAGCCCATCACACAGGAAATGGTCACCCAAGCGGAGCGGCTCATGCCAAGCCGCCGCACGCAAACTTCCTTGAGGAAGAAAAAGTTGGAGAACAGAAGGGAACCCACCATCAGGTAGGGGGTCAAAATGTAAAACCGTTCCCCAAAGGCGGCAGGCTGCAGGGCCATGAGGAACACGGCGGAGAAGGTGCCTTGCCAGTCAAAGTAAGTTTCTGCCGTTTCCCGGGCGGCAGCCACAAGCACATCCCACAGGGATCCGCCAGCCCGTACCGCTTGGGATACATAAAGACCGTAATTGTAGTCGTCGGAACAGGGGTGATTGTAAATGGAGATTCCGCACAGGGGGAGCAGGGAAAGTCCCAGCACCACTGCGCAGAGAAGAGCGACCCGGGATTCGGTGAAAAAGCCGTCGATCCGTTTCCAGACTTGTTTTCCCATAGAGAGGATTCCTTTCTCAGGCCTTGGCCTGCCAGGGGGTGGTTACTCAAAGCATAAAAGATAGTATAGCGGATTTTTCCCCTCTGCGCAAGATGGGGAATTTTGGAGAAAACGCTTTTCAACCCACCGCAGCTGTGCTATAGTAAGGCTGTATTTTGCAGGGCGGAAAAACCGCCTGGGAAGGAGTTGTCAATTGATGTATGCATTTGACCGTCAGGCTTACGAAAAGCGTATGGCCTGGTACACGGACGCCCGGTTCGGCATGTTCATCCACTGGGGGCTTTACGCCATTCCGGCCCGCGGAGAGTGGGTCCGAAGCGACGAGGAGATGACCAAAGAGGATTATATGCCCTACTTCTACGAGTTTGACCCGGTGGATTACGATCCGAAGAAATGGGCCAAAGCTGCCAAGGAAGCGGGCATGAAGTACATGGTGCTCACTGCCAAGCACCACGACGGATTCTGTCTGTTTGACAGCCAGTACACGGATTTTAAGTCCACCAACACCAAGTGCGGCAGGGATCTGGTGAAGGAGTTTGTGGAGGCCGTCCGGGGAGAAGGGCTGAAAGTGGGCCTTTACTTCTCTTTGCTGGACTGGTATCACGATGACTTCCCCCACTATGGGGACCGGAACCACCCCATGAGGAACAATCCCGCATACAGCAATGAAGGCCGGGATTTTGACCGGTATCTCGCCTATATGCACAATCAGGTCCGGGAGCTGTGTACCAACTACGGAAAGCTGGATATTCTCTGGTTTGACTTCTCCTATGAGGACAAGTACAACGTGATGCGGGGAGAAAAGTGGAAGGCCACCCAGCTGGTGAATATGGTCCGAGAGCTTCAGCCGGAGGTGATCATCGACAACCGGTTGGAGGTCAGCGGAGAGGGCTTCGGCTCCCTGTGGACCGGGGAACCCACCCCTTACCATGGAGATTTCGTCAGCCCGGAGCAGATCATTCCTCCCAACGGAATCCAGGATAAGCAGGGCAGAGACATGGTGTGGGAGGCCTGTGTCACCATGAACAACCACTGGGGCTACTGCCAGAAGGATACCTATTTCAAGCCGGCTCCCATGCTGATCAAAAAGCTGGTGGAGTGCGTTTCCAAGGGAGGAAACCTGCTGCTCAACGTAGGTCCCGACGCCAAGGGAAACATTCCGCCCCAGTCTTTGGAGATCCTTCGGGAGATCGGCGCCTGGATGAAAGACAACGGGGAAAGCATTTACGGCTGCGGCAAGTCGGGGATGGAAAAACCCGATACCGGCCGGATTACCCGGAAGGGAAATACCCTGTATTATCACCTCTTTGAGAACACCATCGGCCCCATGCCCCTGCCCGGTGTGAAAAAGGAGCAGGTGGCTCAGGTGCGGTTCCTGGCCACTGGGGCGGAAGCTCCCCTCTCCACCAGCTGGGTTCACAGCGATTATCCGGACCTGGTGTTTGCTGATCTGGGAGAAAATCCGGTGCTGCCGGATCCGGTGGATACGGTGCTGAAAGTGACGCTGAAGGACTGAGGAGGAACCGGCCGTGGAATTTGTGTTGGAAGCCTGTGTAGACAGTTTGGAGTCCGCCCTGGAAGCCAAGGCGGGAGGCGCTACCCGGTTGGAGCTGTGTGCCAACCTGCTCATCGGGGGAACTACCCCTGCTCTTTCCCTGGTGCGCCGGGTCAAGGGGGAGACGGGACTGCCCGTTCACGCCTTGCTGCGGCCCCGGTTTGGGGATTTCCTCTATAGCGACGGGGAGTGGTCCATGATGGAGGAGGATGCTGCTGCCTTGCTGGAAGCGGGGGCGGACGCGGTGGTTTCCGGGGCTCTCACCCGGGAGGGAGACCTGGACGGAGAGCGAATTTCCCGGATGGTGTCCCTGGCCCACCGGGCGGGGAAACGGTTTACTCTCCACCGGGCTTTCGACCTGTGCCGGGATCCCCTGGAGGCCTTGGAGCAGTGCAACAAACTGGGAGTGGACATTCTGCTCACTTCCGGCCAAAAAAACACCTGTGTAGAAGGTCTTCCCCTGCTCAAAGAGCTGTGGGAGTGGGCGGGCCAGGTGGAGCTGCTGATCGGGGCAGGGGTGGATGCTCAGGCCATCCGTCAGGTGCGGCAGGAGCTGCCTGGAGCCCGGTGTTTTCACATGAGCGGAAAAAAGGTGGTGGAAAGCGCCATGCTCTACCGGAAAGAGGGAGTCAGCATGGGGCTGCCCACCTTCAGCGAATACGAAATTTGGCGGACGGACCGGGAAAAGATCCGTCTGGCCCGAAAGGAATTGATGCAAGCATGAATTGGTCCCGGGAATTGATCCAGTACACAGAGACTCAATTGGCCCGGCGGAAGGGGTCCTTGGGGGCACGGGGAGAAGAGCTGGAACGGGAATTGGGCCAGTGCGGCCCGGAAGAAGGGTTATTGCTGTCTTTCCTGTATGCCACTTTGCCCTGGACGGACATTGGAGACTATAGCCCCAGATTTTTCCGGAATTTTGTCCGGCAAGCCCTGGAGGTCAGGAAACGGTTTTCCTGGTGCGCCGCTCTGCCGGAACACCTGTTTCTCAAGGATGTGCTGTATCCCCGGATCAATACGGAAGAGCTGGCCGACTGCCGGGAATTGTTCCGGCAGGCTCTGGAAAAGCGGGTGGAAGGGCTCTCCCTGCCGGAGGCCATTTTGGAAGTAAACCGCTGGTGCGCCGAGGAGGCGACCTATCACACCACGGACCTGCGCACCGCTTCGCCGCTGCAAGTGTACCGGTGTGGCTACGGGCGATGCGGAGAGGAATCCACTTTTTTGGTAACGTCCCTACGCAGTGTGGGCATTGCCGCCCGGCAGGTGTACGCTCCCTGGTGGTCTCACTGCGACGACAACCACGCCTGGGTGGAAGCCTTTGACGGGGAAACCTGGCGCTATCTGGGAGCCTGTGAACCGGAACCTGTGCTGGACCGGGGATGGTTCACTTACGCAGCGGCCCGGGCGGTGATGATTCACACCCGTTCTTTTCTCCAGGGTACCCGGGAAGAGGTGGCGTTTCTGTTCCCCCAGACCGCCCCCTTGGATTGGGAGCTGGAAGAAGGGGTGGCCTATGAGACGGTTACCGGTCGGTACGGAAAAACAAGAGTGGTGACCGTCCAGGTGGAACGGGAAGACGGATCCCCGGCGGCAGGTGTGCCGGTTTCTTTTGCCGTGATGAACATGTCCGCTCCCCGGGAAGTGGCATTGCGGCGAACTGGAGAACAGGGAAGCGTTTCTCTAAACCTGGGAAGGGGGACTCTGCTGGTTGCCGGATGGGATCCGGAAGAGCCGGAACTTCTGGGAGAGGCGATCCTGAGGCCGGAAATGGATTCTGTGAAACTGGTGTTGGGCCAAGGGCTCCAGAGAGAGGTCTCGGAGGATGTAACCTGGATTGCCCCGGACGACGGCGGAGTGTCGGTGGCTTCTTTGACGGAAGACCAGCAGCGTAAGCGCAGGGAGTGCCTGGATCGGGCCGCCTCTCTTCGGGAGAAAAAAGCCCGGAGGCAGGTTGTGCCTGTGCCTCAGGGAAAACAGAGGCGCCTGTGGGAAACATTGACGGAAAAGGACCGGGCGGTGGAAGTGTCCCGGGAAGTGCTGGAAGACGGATTGGCCGCCCTTTTCTGGGAAGAAAAGGTGCCGGAGTCCCCTTTCCGGCAGGGGCTTTTGTCACCCCGCATCGGTTTGGAAGTCCTCACACCCTGGCATCGGTTCTTGGAGGATTCTTTCTCTTCCCAGGAACAATCCCGGTTCCGGGGGGAACCCCGGCTTTTGTGGGACTGGGTCCAAGCCAAGGCCCCTTTGGCCGGAGACACCTATGAGGCCCTGTGGGGAACCCCTGAGGGTATCCTGACCATTGGGAAAGCCACACAAGCCGGTCAAAGCTTGTTGTTTTGCGCCGCCTGCCGGGCGTTGGGGATCCCGTCCTATCTGGAGGACGGGGTACCCCAGCTGTGGGAAAACGGAGCTTTTCGTCCCTTGTGGGGCGGGGAGAAAACCGCTTGCCTGGTGCTGAAGGCTCCCCAGGATCAACCCGCCGTAGGGGAACAGGATTATTCCCTGGCCAGAAAAGAAGGTGGTTGGAAGGTGGTTTCCACCGGTACTGTAGAAGCGGGGAAAAGTGTTGTTCTGTCCCTGGCCCCGGGAGAGTACCGGATTTGGACCACCCGCCGGATGCCCGGAGGCAACCAGCTGTGCCGGCGGTGGGAGTTTGCTCTGGAAGCCGGCCAGCAGAGAGAGGAAACCCTCACGTTCCGGGAGGGAACCGCGGAAGAAATGCTGGAGTGTTGTCCTTTCCCGGAATTCTCCCTGGAAAACCAGGCTGGGCAGGTTGTGACAGGTGAGGAACTTTTTGCCCGGTGTCCCCTTTCTCTGCTGCTGTGGTTGGAGGTCAATCGGGAACCCACGGAGCATTTGCTCAACGAGTTGGCCCAAGAGGGAGAAAATTTGAAGAAATCCGGGTGCGGCATCCACTTTGTGGTGGAGGACTGGAATCAGCTGGAGGATCCCACATTGGGAAAGGCCCTTGCCGCCCTGCCCCAAGGACAGGTGTGGAAGGGAAACTTCCCGGACTCGGTGCCGGCTCTGGCCCGGCGGATGTTTTTGGATCCTGACCGGCTGCCCTTGGCTCTTTTGGGAAACCGGAAAGGAGAAGGTCTGTACGGATGCTGCGGTTACAATGTGGGTACGGCCTCTTTGCTGCTGCGGTTGATGGCCGTGGCAGTGCCTGGAAATTCCGAACAGAATCTGGTATAATGGATCCAATGGAACATTTGGAAAGGAGCCATGCCCTATGGAAAACAAGATGTTGGAACTGTTGAAGACCCGCCGGAGCGTGCGGGCGTACCGTCCGGAGCAGATTAAGCCCGAAGAGCTGGACGCCGTAACGGAAGCCGGCACTTACGCCCCCACGGGAATGGGGATGCAGTCCCCGGTGATCGTGGCGGTTCAGGACCCCAAGTACCGGAAGGCGGTAGAGGAGCTGAACAAGCAGGCCCGGGGCGGCGATAAGGATCCCTATTACGGAGCCCCCACCATTTTGCTGGTGCTGGCGGATCCCCAGCGGGGAACCTGTGTGGAGGACGGCGCTTGCGTGCTGACTACCATGATGCAGGCGGCCCATGCCATTGGACTGGCTTCCTGCTGGATTCACGGGGAGCATGAGATGTTTGAACTGCCCCAGGGAAAGGCTTTGCTCAAGGAATGGGGCTTGCCGGAAAATCTTCGGGGCGTAGGTTCCCTGGCTTTGGGATATGCGGCCGGTCCCCTGCCCCAGCCCAAGGAGCGGAAGGCGGATTACGTGAAGAAGGTGTAAGCCGGGGTCCCCAAAAACCCGGCGGAAAAGGGCGCGGTGCCATTTGGTACCGCGCTTTTTGCGGTTTTGCTTGTAATTTCAGGGGCGGGAGGCTATAATAAGGCGTACAGGAGGGATCCCTGGATCATCCGGGGATTTGGTACGGGACCGTCGGAACAGGCCGGCGGGAAACGTTTTGAGAATGGGGTAATGGAAAACGACGGTGAAAGGATGTGGTGCCCGTGAAGCGCGGAACGAAAACCAGGGCGATGGCCCTTTTGATGGCAGCGGTGATGGCCCTGGGGGTCCTGACTGGCTGCGCGGAGGAGACCACCAGTTCGGAGGACAGCTCCGCCTTGGAAAGTTCCTCTTTGGAGGAGCAGGTCACCTTGGAAAATGACGGTACGGAAAATACCCTGGTGGTGGCGGAGCTTTCTTACAGTGAGAAACGCACCGAGACGCTCAAGGAGATTGCCCAAAAGTACATGGCAGATTACCCCGATACCCACATTGAAATCCGCACAGTGGATACCCGGGAGGAAATGACCCAGCTTCTGGAGTCCGGGGAACAGGTGGACTTGTGCGAGGTATCCTGGCTGGACCAGCCCACCTATGTGGAAAAGGGATGGCTTTTGGATCTCAGCGACTATTTGGAGGTTTGGGATGAAGCATCTACCCTGACAACGGCGGCCCGGCAGATTCTCCGTTCCATGGGATCCGGTAAGGCATATATGATCCCTGCCACGTTGAACCAGGATGTGCTCTATTACAGAAGCGATTGGTTTGACGCCTACAACCAAGATAAGGAAGCCGATGACATGGTTTACTGCCGGTTGTGGTCCGATATGCTCAACGGTGTGGGTAAGCTTTGGGGCCAGGGGGAGGGCCTGGTGTTTGGCGGTCAGGAACGGCTGCTGGACGTGTTTGACTCGGGTTTGTGGAGCGCCATGGGCCTGAGTCTGGTGTCGGACCAATCGGTGGCTTATCTTTCCAACGCCAAGGATCACAGGACAATCTTCACCCTGGACGCGGCTCTGACGGCGTTGGAACAGTTCCAGCAGGTGATGACCACTGTGGTTCCCGAGGAGTCCCTCAGTTGGACGGAGGACCAGGCTGTGGACGCCTTTATCGACGGGAAAGCCTCCATGCTGTTGGCCGGTCAGGATCAGATGGACAAGATCTACTCTGCCATGGAGGAAGGGACCGTGCAGACGGCACCTTATCCCAGGGGACTTTACGGCATCGGGGTGACCAGCACCCAGTATACGGGCTTCTCTGTTGCCGCCGCCTCGGAACATGAGGGTAACGCGGTCCACTTCCTGACCTATCTGTCCGACGAGGACAACAACACCCACATGGCCAAAGTGTGCCAAATTCCGCCCATCCACACCAGCGCGGCGGAGATGGAGCCTTCTCTGGAAGAGGGGAATCTTTCGGTGTATCTGCTGATGGCGGACAAGACTGATCTCTACGCCTACGCCCAGGAACCGGTGATGTACTCGGCGTGGGAAGACTTCCGCACCGAAGGGGATCAGGCTTTGCGGGACTTTCTCCAGGGAGATCTCAGCGGGGAAGAGCTGCTGGATCAGTTTGACGACTACTGGGGCAGTGCCGCCGCCCGGGAGGGCAAACTCTGGGAATAAGACCCAAAGGCCTCGGGGAATGCCCCGAGGTCTTTTTGTCTTCGGGCGGAGAGTCGGGAAGAAATCCCAGGCAAAGACTTGTAGGCAGGGTGAGAATTTGGTATAATACTTAGGATTATGAGAATTTCTGTCTGGAAGGGTGATCGGGATGCAGGTAAAGCTACTGGCGTATACGCCGGAGCCGGAAAAGACGGTGGCCTGCGCAGCTAAGCTGTGCTATGCCGCCGCGGACATCGATACGGTATACGAAGGGTTGACCGAGGAGAAGACCGCCTCTTTTTTGGAGATGCTCCAATCCATCGGCCATGAAAGCCCCATTGAGCATGCCAGCTTCACCTTTGGCATCGAAGGGGTTTCCCGGTCTCTTCTGGCTCAGATTACCCGGCATCGGATTGCGTCTTTCAGTGTCCAGAGCCAGCGGTATGTCAAAGAGAACGGGTTCGAGTTTGTTTTGCCTCCGGAAATCGAACAGATTCCCGAGGCCAAAGAAGAATTTCTCCGGGCCATGGAGGAGGACACCAAGCATTACGAACGGTTGACGGCCCTGCTGAAGGCCCGGCACAAGCAGGCCTTTTTGGATCAGGGAGAGACGGAAAAATCCGCGGACCGGAAGGCGGAAAAGAAGGCCATTGAGGACGCCCGCTTTGTGCTGCCCAATGCTTGTACCACCAAGATGATCTGCACCATGAACGCCCGGTCCCTGCTGAATTTCTTTTCTCACCGGTGCTGCAACCGAGCTCAGTGGGAGATCCGGGACCTGGCCACTCAGATGCTTCGGGAAGTGCGGGAAGTGGCTCCTCACCTGTTTGAAAAGGCGGGACCGCCCTGCCTGCGGGGAGGATGCCCGGAAGGGAAAATGTCCTGCGGAAAAATGGAGGAAGTCCGAAAAAAATTTGCAGCGCTGTAAAAAAACGGCGGTTGGCTATACTAAAAGGATAGAAAACGTCCAGGAGGGGAAAGATCATGAGTTTGATTGTGCTGGAGGGCCTGGATGGCAGCGGCAAGGGCACCCAGACGAAGCTGTTGGAAAAGGCTTTGTGCCGGAGGGATCGGCCGGTGCGCCGGGTCACATTTCCGGATTACCAGTCCCCTTCGTCGGCGCTGGTGCGCATGTATTTGGACGGGGAGTTCGGCACGGAGCCAGAAGACGTCAATGCCTATGCGGCCAGCACTTTTTACGCGGTGGATCGGTACGCCAGTTTTCGAAAGGACTGGCGGCAGGACTACCTGGCGGGAGACGTGATCCTCTGCGACCGGTACACCACTTCCAATCTGGTGTATCAGATGGGCAAGGCCCCTCGGGAGGAGTGGGATTCCTATCTGTTCTGGGTGGAAGATCTGGAATACGGCAAATTGGGTCTGCCCCGGCCTGATCTGGTGCTCTACCTGGAAATGCCCGTGGAGGTGTCCCAAAAGCTTTTGCTGCAGCGGTATCAGGGAGACAGCGGGAAAAAAGACATTCATGAAAGCCACCTGGAATTTCTCCGGTCCTGCGGGGAATGCGCCCGGTACGCGGGAGAACGCCTGGGCTGGAAGGTGATTCCCTGTTCCAAGGACGGGGAACCTCTGCCGGTGGAGGAGATCCATCAGGCGGTGGTGGAAACAGTGACAAAGTGTCTGGGTTTGTAACGGCCCAAATGCCAGGACAGGCTGCCAAAATGCGCCGGCTTGACGCGGCAAAAAAGGGTGGCGGCTATTTACTCAGAGCGCAAATACGTTTTTATGGAGTTATGTGACGGGTTCCCTTGAACCCTGTTTCAATGTTATTTTTTGGAAAGGAAGGTTCCTATGGTTGTTGTTTTTTTGGCGGACGGTTTTGAAGAAGTGGAAGCTCTGGCTCCGGTGGATCTCATGCGCCGGGCCGGTTTGGACGTGAAGCTGGCAGGGGTTACGGGAATGAAGATCACCGGTTCCCACGGAATCCAGGTGGCGGCTGACTTGGCGGCGGAGGATGTGGACCTGTCCCAGGTGCAGGCCATGATGCTTCCCGGCGGGTTGCCGGGTACCCCCAATCTGGAGGCTTCTCCCGCCGTGCAGGCCTGTATTGACGGCTGTGTGAAAGAGGGCAAGCTGGTGGCCGCTATCTGCGCTGCTCCCTCGATCCTGGCTCACAAGGGATTGCTTCAGGGCAAAAACGCCACCGCTTTTCCCAATTTCCAGAAGGACTTGACCGAAGGGGGCGCCGTGCTCAGTGAAGCTTATGTCTGCCGGGACGGCCAGTTCCTCACCGGCCGGGGCATGGGCGTAGCCACCCAGTTTGGTCTTGCCCTGGTGGAAGCCCTGGTGTCCCCGGAGAAAGCCCGGGAGATCCGTTCTTCTATCCAGTGGGAGGAGTGAGTCCCACCAAGGCCGCCTTACGCCGGGAGCTGCTGGCCCGACGGAAAGGACTGGCCCGGCGGCAGGAAAAGGACGAAAAGCTTCGGAAAACCCTCTGGAACTGGCCCTTCTATGAGACGGCGGAAAAACTGTTTCTGTTTCTCAGTGCCGGCAGCGAGCCGGATACCTGGACGATTTTTGCCCGGGCGTTGGAGCAGCAAAAAGAGGTATATCTTCCCCGCTGTTTGGACGGAGAGGGAAGGATGGCTTTTTTCCAGGTGACCTGCCGGGAACAGCTGGAACCGGGTCGATTTGGCATTTTCGAGCCTGATCCCCAACGGTGTTCCCGGGCACAAGGGACAGAAGGTGCCCTTTGCTTGGTGCCGGGAATCGCCTTTGACCGGGAAGGCTACCGGTTGGGGTATGGAAAAGGCTATTATGACCGTTTTTTGGCGGATTTTCAAGGGATCGCCGCGGGAATGTGTTACGGAGAGCTGGTGCTCTCTCAACTGCCCCGGGGCCCTCATGACAGGCGGGTCCGTTGGCTGGTGACGGAAACTGGCGTGGAACCCGTGGGAAAGGAAGGATGCATATGAACCGACGACAGGACCGAAACGCCCGGGCTCCCCAGGACAACCGGAACGCGGGAGGCTTTAAGCTGAACATTGACGAGCGGGATCTTGCCACGGGCACCATTGACCTGCAGGAGCGCAGAACCCAGCCCCGGCCAGAATTTTCCGCCAATAAAACCTACCTGACGGAGAAGGAGCGCAAGGCGGAGAAAAAGGCCCACAAGAAGCGGAACCGGCTGAAAGCACGGAAGAATCGCCGGGTGTTTTCCCTGGTGTGGATTTGCATGGTGCTGCTGGTGTCCTTTACCTTGGGCAGCTATCTGATCACCGGATCCAACGACTTTTTTGCCATTGGCCGCAGTGAAGGCAACACGGAAGTGACCATTCCCGAGAATGTCACCCCGGGAGAGCTGGCCCAGATTCTCTACGAAGCGGGAGCCATCAGCAAAACGGAGTTCTTCACCATTTACTGTTCCGTCACGGCGGACATGCAGTATTTTGAGCCCGGCACCTATGCTTTGGAGACCAACATGGACTACGAGGACATCATCAATACACTCCAGGGAGGCAACCAGAGCAAGGAAGTGGTCACAGTTACCTTCCCCGAAGGTACCACGGCTCTGGAAGCGGCAGCTCTGTTGGAGGAGCAAGAGGTGTGCACCCAGGAGGATTTCCTGGCAGCGCTGAATTCCGACGACTTTAACGACTACGAGATGATCGGGGCTTTGGGAGACACCTCCGGCAAGTATTACAAGCTGGAAGGGTATCTGTTCCCCGATACCTACGATTTTTACAAGGGCGAGGAAATTGACTCCGTAGTGGGCAAGTTCCTCAACAACTTCGGCAAGCGGATGGAAGATCTGCAGAGTAAAATTGACGCCTCCGACTTGACCTTGGATCAGATTGTCACCATGGCCTCCATTATTCAGCGGGAAGCTGCCAACGCCCAGGATATGTATGACGTATCGGCAGTGCTTCACAATCGTCTGGATTTTGGCGCCGACTATGGCATCTACCGGCTGGAGTGCGACTCCACCATGTATTATCCCTATAAGACCGCCCAGGAGATTCCGGAAACGGGCGCCCTTTCCTATGGGGCTTACAACACCTATGAGGTGGAAGGGCTTCCTGCCGGTGCCATCTGTAACCCGGGCCTGGATGCCATCAAAGCGGCGTTGAGTCCGGATACGGAGGGAGACGCGGCCAATTACCTGTATTTCTGCCATGCGGCGGACGGTACAGCTTATTACGCCACCAACGCGGAAGACCACGAGTACAACAAGCAGTTGGCAGGCTTGTCTTGAGGAGAAGAATGTGAACAGAGTGAAACCGGAGCTGCTTGCCCCTGCGGGGGATCGGGAGCGGCTGGAAGCGGCCGTGGCCTATGGAGCGGACGCGGTCTACTTCACGGAATTGTCTGTGGATCATGACGGTATTATTTCGCTGGAGGAACTGCGGGATGCAGTTGCCTTCTGCCATGAAAAGGGCGTGAAGGTGTACGTCACCTGCAACACCCTGCCCAGAAACGAAGAGTTTGAAGAACTTCCCGGCTTTTTGACAGCTTGTCAGGAAATGGGGGTAGACGCCTTTATTATCTCCGACTTGGGCGTGCTGGCCCTGGCCAAACAGGTGGCTCCCCGGGTGGAACGCCACGTTTCCACCCAGACGGGGATTGTGAATTTCGCGGCGGCTCAAGTGTGCCGGGAATTGGGCGCCCAACGGGTGGTTCTGGCCCGGGAGGTGCCTTTGGAGGAAATCCGGGGCATCCGGGAAAAAACCGCGCCGGATCTGGAGTTGGAAGCCTTTGTCCACGGGGCTATGTGCATGTCCTTTTCGGGCCGGTGCGTCATTTCCAATTACCTGACGGGCCGGGATGCCAATCGGGGAGAATGCGCCCAGCCCTGCCGCTGGGAGTATCACCTGACGGAAGTCCAGCGGCCAGGGGAGGAGTTCACCCTGGTTCAGGAGGAGAAGGGTGCTTACCTGTTCAACTCCAACGATCTCCGGATGATCGAACACATTCCGAAAATGATGGATGTCGGAATCACCAGTCTGAAGATTGAGGGCCGGGCCAAATCCGCCTACTATGTGGCCTGCGTCACAAAGGCTTACCGGCAGGCCATCGACTTCTTCTGGGAGCACCCCGGGGAGCCTTTGCCTCCCGAGATTCTGGAGGAAACGGAAAAAATCAGCCATCGTCCCTATTCTCTGGGATTCTACTTTGGCGGGGAGCCGGGCCAGACCCCGGACCGGAGCCACTACGCCCGCAACTACCAGCTGGCGGCGGTGTGCGAGGGCCGGGTAGGAAAGTACCTGCGGCTCCGGCAGAGGAACCGGTTTTTCCGCGGGGAGATTGTGGATATCCTCCAGCCAGAGGGAAAACCCTTTACCGCCCAGCTGACAAAGCTTTTCGATGAGGATTTCGCTCCTCTGGAAAAGGCTCCTCACGCGGAAATGGTGGTCTACTGGGAAACGGACGCCCAGGTGGCTCCGGGAGCGTATCTGCGGATCAAACAGGAAAACCGTCCTTGAGGATGGAGAAAAGGGTCCTGCCGTTGGAAAACGGCAGGGCCTTTTTGCGTTCCCAGGGAGAAATCTTTTCAGGGGCCGTCTGTTTTTTCAGGCAATCACATATTCATGGAGTAAGCGGAAAGAAAGGATGATCTTGTATGAAGAAGCTCCGGGTCTGTGTGTTGGCGATGTTTCTGGCTGTGGCCATGGGAGTTCCCTCACTCCCGGCCCAGGGGGCGGAAGTGGAGATCACCGCTCCTGCCGCCGTGGCGATGGAGGCCTCCACCCGCCGGGTCC
>ENA-OPSZ01000297-OPSZ01000297.1-human-gut-metagenome-genome-assembly--contig:-NODE-297-length-38569-cov-3.212235_pt1 | contig 38569 bp, 37 predicted proteins | sample MGYA00241814_ERZ501919 | MGnify/ENA primary metagenome ERZ501919 (study PRJEB25962, sample SAMEA2042440) | human gut metagenome | biome: human gut; feature: human-associated habitat; material: faeces... | reverse complement strand
GACGTCCCAAATCCGCTGGATCAATGGGCAGGTAGGGCACCTCCCAGTAAGGGGAAGAGTGCTGCGCCATATAGGTGACGCCTTTGTTGATGGCATCCTGATGGGATCCGGAAAACGCGGTGAACACCAGTTCCCCCGCATAGGGATGACGCTGATGAACCGGCATCTGAGTGCACTCCTCGTACACCTGCCGGATGTGGTTCATGTGGGAGAAATCCAGCTCCGGATTGACCCCTTGAGAATAGAGATTCATGGCGATGTTCATGATATCCGCATTGCCGGTGCGCTCCCCGTTGCCGAAGAGAGTCCCTTCCACCCGTTCAGCCCCGGCCATGAGCCCCAGCTCCGTGGCTGCGGTACCAGTGCCCCGGTCATTGTGAGGATGCAGGCTGATCACTGCGCTGTCCCGGTGGCGCAGATTCCGGCAGACATATTCAATCTGGTCCGCGTAGGTGTTGGGCGTACTCATTTCCACCGTGTTGGGCAGGTTGATGATCGCCTTGTTTTCCGGAGTGGCGCCCAGCTCCTCCAGCACCCGATCACAGATCCGCACGGAATTCTCCACCTCGGTTCCGGAAAAGCTCTCAGGAGAATATTCGTACCGGATTCTGGTTTCGGGGGCTTTCTGGTGCAGCTCTTCCGTCAGGCGGCGAATCAGTCTGGCTCCCTCCACGGCGATCTCGATTACCCCATCCATATCCGTGTCAAATACCACTTTCCGCTGCAGGGTTGAGGTGGAATTGTAAAAGTGGACAATCACATCCTTGGCACCCCGAATGGCTTCAAAGGTTCGCCGGATCAGGTGCTCTCGCGCTTGGACCAGCACCTGAATGGTCACCCCGTCGGGAATCAGTTCTTCCTCGATCAGGGTGCGCAGAATTTCGTATTCCGTCTCCGACGCGGAGGGAAATCCCACTTCGATTTCCTTAAACCCCATAGACGTGAGCATTTGAAAAAATTCCACTTTCTGTTCCAGGTTCATGGGATTGACCAGCGCCTGGTTGCCATCCCGCAAATCCACACTGCACCATACGGGCGCGTGATCGATCACCTTATCCGGCCACGTCCGTTCCTTGAAGTGGATGGGCTCAAATGCCTTGTACTTCCGATACCCATGGTTCATCCTTCCATCCGTCCTTTCCTCATCGACACACAATTTCCCTGGAACCGCTAAAAAAGCCCCGGACACGACTCTCTGTCGCGTCCGGGGCGAAATTCGTTCCGCGGTACCACCCGTTTTCGGCACGGACTCCTCCGTGCCCTCACTCAGCCTCGTTCCTCTGCAAGGCCAGGCGAATAACGCCGCCACACGTCCTCTTCTCCGGGCAGCGCCCTTCGAACCAGGAGACTCCGGGATGAGCTATCCCGTGAGGCGCCTTCCTGCTTCCACCAACCGCAGGCTCTCTGGGTGGCTACCCCACGTCTTTTTCCCTTCGTTGTCTTTTCCGATCATTCACTTTGTTGGCATTATAGGACGGATTTTACCGTTTGTCAAGCCTGGTTTTCCCCTTCTTCCGGGCTTTGCTCCCGATTACCCCAAGCTCGCTGGGCGGCCTCCCGGGCCACGTCCACCACTAGGTGATCCGGCCGTTCTCCTTCTTCCCCTTGGGGAAGGGTCTGGTAAACCTCCATCACCATGGAACGCATCCACAGACTGGGGGTGATCCGCACAGAATAACCGCAGCCCGGCTCACACATCCACTCATAAGGTTGAGCCCGGGGCAATCCGTATGCGGACAGCAGCCCGGTGATCACCCCGGCATGGGTCACCAAAACTGCACTGGTCTGGCCCTGAACCATCATATTCTGCACCAGAGTCTCAAAACCCTTGCACACCCGCTGCAGGAACACCACGCCGCTCTCCCCATTGGGGGGAGCCGCCTGACCTCCTCCTTCCATCCATTCCAAAAACTTGGGATCCTGCTTCAGCTCCTGGGCAGTCTTATTTTCCCAGTCCCCGAAATCGCACTCGGCCATCTCCAAAACTACCTCCGGATCCGCTTCCGGATACAAGATCCGCAAGGTGTCCACACACCGGGTGGATGGACTGGCGTAAAAGGCCTGGGCCTGGGGATATCGAAATTTTTTCTTCAATTCCACCAGATCCCCCAGGGATGAGGGCGCCAAAGGAGATTCCGTCCGGCCAATGTACCGGCCTTCCAGATTTCCCTCACAGGGCATATTTCGGATGAGATGAATGACATAAGAACGCATAATGTCGCCTCCTGGGGTGTTTTCAAAAAAGAAAAAAATAATTTTTTACATTTTCTTGGTTCTTTTTTCCTCTAAAGCATTTATCTTGTAATAGAGTATCGTATAATTAGACCATATATTAGCAACCATTTTTCGATTATTTTGGGCTTTTTGATCAGCACTTTTCCATCTTGGGCCCACCAGGCCAGCGTTTTTCCGCCTGGTCTATCCTCTAGGTCAATCGAGGTGTTCTCCATGATGAACAACGATTTCCCCAGAATCTTAACACTCTTGCGAAAAGAACGGGGCATGAGCCAAAAAAAGGTGGCAGCCGATCTGGGTATCTCCCAGGCTCTGCTTTCCCACTATGAGAAGGGAATCCGGGAATGCGGATTGGACTTCTTGGTGCGCGCCGCCGCCTATTACAATGTGTCCTGTGACTATTTGCTGGGATGTACGCCGCATCGCAATGGCGTGGGGGCCAACCTCCCCCAGGAAGAAAATCCCCCTTCCCAGGACCAACCTGTTTCCCCGGTGGAAGACCAACGCCGTATGCTGGTATATTCTATCAATATTGTATTCGGGATTTTGCAAAAAATCAATAGTGAAGGATTGACCCGTCATATGTCCGCCTTCCTGTCTTGCGCCGTGTACAAGATGTTCCGGCTGCTTTATGGAGCCCGGGGGAAAAATCCCCAGGAAGCCTTCTCCTTGGACCGCCGTCTCTATGGGGCCCAAACGGACGCCCACATGGCTTTGTCCGAGGCCAAGGCCCGCTATTTGCTGGAAGGGGGAGATTTAGAGGACGCCGCGGGAATTCCTCCCCAGATCCTTCCCCAATTGACTCCGGAAAAACTTTCTCAGGAATACCCCCATTATGCCGATTCCCTCTTTGAAGTGGTACGGGATACCGAACAGGCCGCATTGGAAAAAAGACGTTGACCCTCTTATGCGGCGCCTGTTTTCTTGCGCCCTTCACCCTGGGAATTTTCTTTTTCTGTCTTGCCATGGGCCGCCTTTTTAGGCGGTCTTTTTTTGTGTCGGTGCAAAATTCACAAAAGGTAACACACGGAAGAGAAAAGCCTGACACAGAAATAGAAAAGGGGAAAAAGAGAAAGAAAATTTGGCTTTTCTATGGGTTCTGTGGTAAAATAATGAAATAGTGACTGTGAAAGGGGGCTCGGCCCCCGGTTTGAGATTTTGCTATAGAAAGGCAGGTCAAGACCATGTGCGGTTTCGTTGGATTTATCGACGGCGGCGATACGCAGCTGGATTCCGGGATTCTCCATGCCATGACGGATGCCATCCGTCACCGGGGTCCCGACGACGCGGATTACTATATGGACGGTTCCATCTCCCTGGGATTCCGTCGGCTCTCCATCATCGACTTGGAAGGCGGACGGCAGCCCATTCTCAATGAGGACGGTTCTAAAGTCCTGATGTTCAACGGGGAAATCTACAATTACCAGGAGATCCGAAAAGACCTTCTGGCGGCGGGTCATGTGTTCAAAACCGCCACCGATTCGGAAGTGCTTCTCCATGGCTATGAGGAATATGGCGTGGACCTTCTCAACAAGCTTCGGGGCATGTTTGCCTTCATCATCTGGGACAAAGAACAAAAAGAGTTGTTTGGCGCTCGGGATTTCTTCGGCATCAAGCCACTTTATTACGCCAAGATGAACGGTACCCTCATGTTCGGTTCGGAGATCAAAAGCTTCCTCCATCACCCCCATTTCCACAAGGAACTCAACCAGAGGGCGCTGGAAAACTATCTTTCCTTCCAGTATTCTCCCGGTCCGGAAACATTCTTTAAAGACGTATACAAGATGCCCCCCGCCCACTACTTCCGCTATAAGGACGGGAAAATGGATATCACCCGGTACTGGCTGCCCACTTTCCAGGCAGAGGAAGACAAGCCTCTGGATTACTGGGTGGACGAAATTGAAAAGACTTTTGACGACTCCGTGGAAGCCCACAAAATCTCCGACGTGGAAGTGGGTTCTTTCCTGTCCTCCGGGGTGGATTCCAGCTATGTGGCCTGTTCCGCCCATGTGGACAAGACTTTCACCGTTGGCTTTGACAACGGCACCAAATACAACGAAATCAGCTATGCCCAGGAGCTTTCGGAACAGATCCCGGTAAAGAATATCAGCCACATCATCACCCCCAAAGAGTTCTGGGGCAACTTTGGAAAGATCCAGTACCATATGGACGAACCGCTGGCAGACCCTGCGGCAGTGGCTTTGTACTTTGTGTGCAATACCGCCTCTCAGCACCTGAAAGTGGTGCTCTCCGGCGAAGGAGCAGACGAAATTTTCGGCGGGTACAATATCTACAAAGAGCCCTTGGAGTGCACTTGGTACGATAAGATTCCCTTCCCCATCCGGCGGTTGATCGGCCATGTGGCCGGCCTTCTGCCTGCCCACCGCGGATTGAACTTCCTGGTGCGCCGGGGCAAGCACCTGGAGGAACGGTTTATCGGCAACGCCTATATGTTTACCCAAAAGGAGCGCCGGGCTCTCCTGAAGCATCCCACCGATGCAGCTGCTCCCGAGGCATTGTGCAAGCCCTACTACGACATGGTGGCCGACAAGGACCCTGTGACCAAAATGCAGTTTGTTGACCTGAACATGTGGATGGTGGGAGATATTCTGCTGAAGGCCGATAAAATGAGCATGGCCAATTCCCTGGAACTGCGGGTCCCCTTCCTGGATAAGAAAATCATGGCCCTGGCCGGACGCATTCCCACCAAGTACCGGGTCAACAGCGAAAATACCAAGTATGCCATGCGGAAAGCCGCCCTGCGCAGGATGCCCGACAAGTGGGCTTCCAAGAAGAAACTGGGTTTCCCGGTTCCCACCCGGGTCTGGCTGAAGGAAGAGAAATATTACAACATCGTCCGGGAGGAATTCACCGGGGAAAATGCCCAGAAATTCTTCCACACGGAAAAGCTCCTGAAGCTGCTGGACGATCACAAAGCCGGCAAGGCGGACAACAGCCGCCGGGTTTGGACCGTGTATACCTTCCTGATCTGGTACAAGCAGTTTTTCAGCGATGAACCCGCCCAGGCAGCCAAAGCCTGAGGGAGTCCCAAGTTATTATTGAAGTGAGGTCCGAATCAATGAGTCAGGAAATCGACTTTCAACCTGTGCTGCTGGGCAGCGATATCAACGTTTACGGAATGGCCCGTTCCTTCCATCAGGAATACGGGGTGAAATCCGTGGCCATCGGCAAGGGGATCCTGGGTCCCTGCACCGCCAGCAAAATTGTCACTGTGGAAGTGGTGGAACCCAATCTGGAAGACGATCAAGTTTTCGTCAAAACCCTTCTGGACTTTGCCAAGCGGTATCAGGGCAGCGGCAAGCGCCTGCTGCTGGTGCCCTGCGGGGACAACTACATCAAGCTCTTGGTGCGCAATCAGGAGAAACTCCGTGGCACCTACGAATTTGAGTGCATCAGCGAGGAGCTCTTAATGCGCCTTTCCATCAAGGAAAGCTTCTACCAGGTGTGCACTGAGCACGGCTTTGCCTTCCCCAAGACCACCACTTGCTCCTATGAAACTTACCAATCGGTGGAGCTGCCCTTCGATTTTCCGGTAATCATCAAACCCTCCAACTCAGTGGCCTATTGGAACTGCCATTTCCCTCACAAAAAGAAAGTCTTTGTGGCGGAAAACCAGGAGGAATTTAAGGCCATTCTGGAGGCCATCTACTCCTCTTCCTACAAGGATCACCTGATCCTGCAGGAATACATTCCCGGAGACGACAGCAACATGCGGGTGATGAACTGCTATTGCGGCCGCGATAAAAAAGTGAAACTCATTGCTTTGGGCAATGCCCTGCTGGAAGAGCATTCTCCCGAGGGAATCGGCAGCTATGCCGCCATCATCAACGGTTACGACGAAAAGCTCAACGAGATGATGAAAAACTTTCTGGAAGGCATTGGCTATGTGGGCTTTGCCAACTTCGATATGAAATACGACCAGCGAGACGGAACCTACAAGCTGTTTGAAATGAACCTGCGTCAGGGCCGAAGCAGCTACTTCGTCACCGCTGCCGGGTACAACTTGGCCAAATGGCTGGTGGACGATGTGCTCTACCACAAGGATATGCCCTGCACTGTAGCTAAAAACAAGGTCCTATGGACCATCATTCCTGAAAAGATTATCTTCGAATATGTGAAAAGTGAAAGCGTGAAGGCGGAAGCCAAAGCTTTGATCAAGGCCGGAAAAGTCTGCCACTCCTATTACTACGAGGGAGACCGTTCCCTGAAACGCTGGATTCACTATCGGAAAAATCAATTTCACTACTACGAAAAATACCGGCGCTATTTTGGCAACAAGGGCCTGCGGGACTGAGTTCTCGGCCCGGAAAGGAGGCGCCTGCCATGAAAACCCTGGGCATCCTGGGCGGTATGGGCCCCATGGCCACCGCCTATCTGCTCCAACTGATCATCCAGATGACCGATGCCAAAACGGACCAGGAACACCTGGATGTGATGGTCTGGAACCATCCTCAAGTGCCGGACCGTACCGCCCATATTCTGGATCCCCGAAAACCTTCTCCCCTCCCCGTGCTCCAGCACATGGCCCAAACCCTGGAAGGAATGGGGGCCGGGGTCCTGTGCGCCCCCTGTGTGACTTCCCACTACTTCTTCCGGGAACTCCAGGGATCCGTGTCCGTTCCCTTTGTCCACATGGTGGCGGAAACGGCTCGAGAACTGCGGGAGGCGGGCGAACACAAGGCGGGCATTCTGGCCACCACCGGCACTGCGAAAACAGGCTTGTTTCAGACTGCTTTGGAACAGGAAGGCTTGTCTTTTGCCTTGCCTTCCCAAACCAGTCAGGAATTGGTCATGTCCCTGATTTATGACGACATCAAAGCCGGAAAACCCGCCGATCCGGAAAAGTTCCGGATTGTCAGCCAGGAGCTTTTTTCCGCCGGCTGCGACAGCGTGATTTTGGGATGCACCGAATTGTCCCTGGTCAACAAAGACCTGCTTTTGGGCCAGGCTCCCCAGGGAGCCGGATACCTGGATGCCTTGGAAGTACTGTCCAAACGGTGCGTTCTGGCTTGCGGCGCTCCCCTCAAAAAGGAGTACGCCTCTCTCATCTCATAAGTTTTGGAAAGGAAGCGATCAAACCATGTGCGGTTTTGTGGGTTTTAAGAATACGCCGGAAGTGGCCAGCCCGGAGACAGTGATTCGGGCCATGGCAGACCGGATCATCCACCGGGGTCCCGACGACGCGGATTATTATGTGGATGAAAACGTGTCCCTGGGATTTCGCCGGCTGTCCATCATCGACTTGGAAGGCGGACGTCAGCCCCTGCTCAACGAGGACGGTTCCAAGGTCCTGGTGTTCAACGGGGAAATTTACAACTTCCAAAGTTTGCGGGAAGACCTGCTGCAAAAGGGTCATGTCTTTAAAACCCGCACCGACTCCGAGACCATCCTTCACGGGTACGAAGAGTATGGCAAAGAGATCCTCCAGAAACTCCGGGGCATGTTTGCCTTCGTTATCTGGGACAAGGAAAAGCAGCAGCTTTTCGGCGCCCGGGATATCTTTGGCATCAAGCCCTTCTACTACTACAAAAACGGGGACCAGTTCTTCTTTGGCTCGGAAATCAAAAGCTTCCTGGACCACCCCTGCTTCGTCAAGGAGCTGGACGAGGAACGGATTCCTGAATACCTTTCCTATGAATATATCCCCTACGAAAAAACCATCTTCAAGAACGTGTACAAGCTTCCTGGCGCCCATTGCTTCACCTATAAGGACGGCAAGCTCTCCGTGGAACGGTATTATCGGATTCAATATAAAATCGAAGAAGACAAGCCCCTGGAGTACTGGGAAGAGGCCATTCAGAAAGAGTTTTCCGAAAGTGTGGCCTTGCACCAGATCGCCGATGTTGAAGTGGGCTGCTTCCTTTCCTCCGGTGTAGATTCCAGCTATGTGGTTCGGGAAATTTCCAAGGGAACCGAAAAGGTGAAAACCTTCTCTGTGGGCTATGAAGAGGAAAAGTACAGCGAGCTGCCTTATGCCCAGGACTTTTCCAAGACCATTGGGGTGCCCAACATTTCCAACAAGGTGTCCGCTGATGAGTTTTTCGAGGCCATGCCCTTGATCCAGTATATGTTGGACGAGCCCCTGCCCAACCCTTCCGAAATTCCCCTGTATTTCCTGGCCAAAAATGCCCGGAACTATGTGAAGGTTGTCCTGTCGGGAGAAGGTGCTGACGAACTGTTCGGTGGCTATCCCATGTATCTGCAGGGGGGACACTTTGCCAACTATACCCGTAAAGTTCCCCGTCCCGTGCGGAAAATGGCCGGCGCCGTGGCAAAGCGGATGCCGGAATTCAAAGGGAAACACTTTATTGTGCGGGGAGCTATGGAACCCTATCAGCGGTTTATGCGGGCCAACTATGTGTTTACCAACCCTGCGGAACGCCAAAAATATTTGAAGCGGAAAATCACCTCCAAACTTCCCGAGGAATACAGCAAACGGTACTTTGATGAAGTTTCCAATCTGGATGAACCCACCCAGCTCCAATATGTGGACATGCACACCTGGATGATCTACGACATTCTTTTGAAGGCTGACCGCATGAGCATGGCCAACTCTCTGGAACTGCGGGTACCTTTCCTGGATCGGAAGATGCTGGAGCTTTCCACCCGGATCCCCAGTCGCTACCGGGCGGACTGTGTTTCGGAGACCACAAAACGTGCCCTGCGCAGCGCTGCTTTGAAACAGCTTCCCGAGCGGACTGCCAAAATGAAAAAGCTGGGTTTCCCGGTTCCCCTTTCCGATTGGCTCCAGCAGGACAAATATTACGGGATCGTGAAAAAAGCCTTCCAAAGCGATACCGCGGAGAAGTTCTTTGTAACGGAGGAACTCATGAAGCTTTTGGACGACCACAAGAGTGGCAAAGCCAAGAACATGCAGAAGATCTGGTCTTTCTATTCCTTCATCGTCTGGTATGACCAATTCTTCCAGTGTGACCAGCGTGACGCCGGACCCGTGACGCGTACCGGGGCTTGACTGCCCCGGACATTGAGCGAAAAAGGGTATCCTCGAAGCTCGCGATGATTCCCTTGTAGGGCAGTGTCAACAGCTTTTCTGGCGTGACGCTGGACCCACGGCGCGTACCGGGGCTTGACTGCCCTGGGTACTGGGCGAAGGAACGTATTTATTTTCACAAAATTCCAAAAAAGAGAAAGGACCTTCCATTTGGAAGGTCCTTTCTCTTTTACGCTGACCCTTACGATTCCAATTCGTTCACGTGGCTCTCCCGATCCACGGTGAGCACAGTTCTATAATTGGGATCCAAGGTCTTGACAGCTTGGTCAATTCGATCTTTAATCTGTTGGTCGCTTTCCTTCAGGGAAAAGGGAACGGCAACATCAAACACGATGTTGGAGTGGGTCACTCCCCACACCACCCGGAAATCGTGGAGAGAAGCCTGAGGATACACTTTGTGAAGCAGCTGCCGTACTTGTGTCCGCAGGCGATTGGTCTTCTCGTCCTCGGTCACCACAGGGTCCAGGTGGATCACCAGGTGAATGTGCAAATCCCGCTGGAAATCTCGCTCAATGTTATCGATGATATCGTGACTGAGCATGATATCCCGTTCAGCCGGAACTTCACAGTGGACCGAGGCAAAACATTTTCCTTCTCCATAATTGTGGACTGCCAGGTCATGAATCCCGAACACGCCTTCGTAGGAAAGGATCTTTTCGTAGATGGTTTTCACCAATTCCTCGTCAGGGGCTTCTCCCAGCAAAGGATTCCCCGTCTCCATAATCAGCTTGACGCCGGATACCACAATGAACACCGCAACAGCCAGGCCCAAAAAACCATCCAGATTCAAACTGGTCAGCTTGGTGATCAGAGCTCCCAACAGCACCACGGAAGTGGCAATCACGTCGTTTCTGCTGTCACTGGACGTGGCAAACACCGTATCGGAGTGGATCTTCTTCCCCACGCTCCGGTAGAAGAAACACTGCCACAGCTTGACCAAAATGGAAACCACCAGGATCCCCAAGGCCAATGCACTGAAATCCGCAGGCTCCGGGGTGATGATCTTTTCGATAGAGGTCATTCCCAATTCCAGCCCCAAAAAGAGCACGATAAAGGAAACGATCACACCGGACAAATATTCGATGCGGGCGTGACCATAGGGATGCTCTTCATCCGCAGGCTTACCCGCCAACTTGAACCCTACCAGCATGACAATGGAAGAACCGGAATCTGTCAAGTTGTTCACAGCATCCGCCATGACTGCCACACTGCCCGAAAGAAGACCGGCCACAAATTTAATGGCAAACAGCAGGAAGTTGGTCACAATCCCCACTGCCCCAGCCACCCGGCCGCTTTTCTCCCGGATTTTAGGTTCGTCTTTTTCCCCGTAACCGGGGACCAATAGTCGCATCAATGAATCGAACAAAAAAAGACTTCCCTTCTATCTCAAACATCCGGACGCACCCGCCCGGAGGAGGAAGGTGCGCCCGCTTATTGCACGATACTCTTTCCTGTACTGTCAATGGCCACAATCAGAGGAAAATCCCGCAGAACTAACCGCTTGACAGATTCGCAACCCAGATCCTCAAAGGCGATGACCTGGGCCTCCTCAATACATTGAGCCGCCAACGCCCCCGCTCCGCCAATGGCGCATAGGTAAACGGCGCCGTTACGACGGATTGCCTCCACTACCTGGGGACTCCGTTTGCCCTTGCCGATCATGCACTTCAAGCCCAAATCCAGGAAGCGAGGGGTATAGGGATCCATCCGCCCGCTGGTGGTGGGCCCGCAAGATCCAATGGGCAGCCCCTCTGGCGCAGGAGTGGGACCTGCATAGTAAATGGCGGCACCCTTCAGGTCATAGGGAGGCTCCTCCCCACGATCCAGCATCTCGGTGATTCGCTTGTGGGCCGCATCCCGAGAGGTATAGGCAACTCCCGACAACAGAATCCGCTGCCCCGCCCGCAAGGTAGGGGCCACTTCCGCCATGTCTTTGGTATCTACGCGCAGCGCTTCTTCCATCTTATTTCTCCCAGAAAAACTCCAGATATTCCCCCATGGGACCCCAGCAGAAGGCAATCCGGATAGGAGCGCCTGCCAGCTCCATGTCCTTGGGCTCCACGGCGATTTCATAGCCGGCTGCCCGTACCCGCTCGATCACCTCGTCCACCTGGTTGCAAGCAAAGGCCAGATGATCCAGGGCGCCTCCCTTGGGAGCAGGGGTATCTGCACCCAAGATCTCCAAACAGCTGTTGTCACCGCAGGATACCATCAGGCAGGGACGCTCCGGGTCCCCCCAGCTTCTCTTCACTTCCATGCCAAGCAGCTCGGTGTAGAATGCAACCGTCTCCTTGTACTGCTCCGCTGTGGGCTTCAGCGCAATGTGATGTACGCCCTGAATCCATTGACTCATGGTGATTCCTCCCTATTATTTTTCCTTTAGGATTATAAAAAAGGGAAACCGCATAAACGCGGATCCCTTTTTTTTACTGGGTGCTGTTTTCTAGGGTCATTCCCCTTATTTCCGGTTAAAGATGGACATGATATCCGTAAAGGTATCATCGTCGTCGATCACCGCAGGATCTACCCGAGGCTCTCTGGTAGAAGTGCGGGGAGCAGTACGAGTGGTGGTGGAAACGGGAGCATCCGCAGTGCCCAGATCATCCAGGTCCACGTCTACATCCAGGGGATTCTTGGTCTTCTCCCCATCCATGCCCTCAAAACCCGTGGCAATCACGGTGACGGACATCTCGTCTTCCATATTCTCGTCGAAGGTGGCGCCCCAAATGATGTTGGCGTCTTCGTGTGCCCGCTCGGTGACGATCTGAGAAGCGGTGTCGATCTCGTCCAGAGCAATGTCGGGAGAAGAGGTGATGTTGATGATCACGCCGCGAGCACCGGCAATCTTGGTCTCCAGCAGAGGGCTGGAAATAGCTGCCATAGCTGCCTGCTCCGCCTTGTCCTTGCCGCTGGCGTGGCCCACGCCCATGTGAGCATACCCTGCGTTCTGCATGACGGACTTCACATCTTCGAAGTCCAGGTTGACAATACCGGGCAGCTGGATCAAATCGGAGATGCTCTGCACGCCCTGACGAAGCACATCGTCCGCCACGATAAAGGCGTTTGCCAGGGTGATCCGCTCTTCGCTGACCAGCTTCAAACGCTCGTTGGGGATGACCACCAGGGAATCCACCTGCTCCCGGAGAGCAGCGATGCCCTTTTCGGCCTGTTCCATACGACGGCGGCCCTCAAAGGCAAAGGGCTTGGTGACAATGCCCACGGTAAGAGCGCCCTGTTCCCGAGCGATCTGGGCCACCTTGGGAGCAGCACCGGTACCGGTACCGCCACCCATGCCGGCGGTGATGAACACCATGTCGGCATCCTTCAGAGTATTGGCAATGGCCTCACGGCTCTCTTCTGCGGCCTTCTCGCCAATTTCCGGCTTGGAGCCCGCGCCACGGCCCTGGGTCAGCTTTTCGCCGATCTGGATCTTCACCGAGGCCTGAGAACGCTGCAGGGCCTGTTTATCGGTATTCATGCATACCAGCTCCACGCTGCGTACGCCCGCGCTGGCAATCCGGTTGACAGCGTTTCCGCCGCCGCCGCCGACGCCAATCACTTTTATGGTTTGAGGAGTTTCATCGAGCAGGTTGTCAACTTCAAAAGGCATGTTATTTCCTCCTTGGCTTTCTACGACCTCACGGATCTATGTGTGTAAAGCCGATGGCATTACATTGTTTCTAATTTGCTACATGGTATAATCTATCACTTTTCTGGGAAAATTTCAAGGAAATTCTTGAAAAAACCGGGGTAAAATCAAAGTTTTCCCGATCCCGTTGTCCCTTCCCACGAAAAATAGGAAATTTATGGGAAAACCGCCTAAAATCTTCCGGCTATTCTCCCGTAAAAATTCCATCCGGAATGCCGGAATCCCGGCCATCCCCCGTAGAACCATCTCCTTGGGATTCCCCATTTTCCTGGGTGGATGTCTCGTCTCCGCCGGTTCCGTCCTGGCTGGTTCCATCATCACTGGTGGTCGTATCTCCACCGGCAGTGCCATCGTCGCTGGAAGTATCGCTGCCGTCGGTGGCGTCCTGTGAAGAGTCCCCGGAATCGGTTGCGGAACTGGTGGAAGAGCTGGTTTCCGGCGCGGAAACAGAAGGTGTAAAGTAGGCACGCTTCACATCCCCTGCCAAGCTCAGGTTTAAAGTGCCTGTATCCGTGTCTTCCAACTCCTGGGTCACCAACCGGTAACCGTAGTCCACCTTATAACTCAACTCTACCGTGCTGCCCAGCTGGAACTCGATCCGGCCCTGATACATCATGGTGATGTTGTACAAGTCCGTCAAATCCAGTTTGGTAAATTCCCCGGCAATCTTCTGCTCTGCCAGCGTGGCGAAAATATCATTGAAGGCTTTCTGGTATGTTTCGTCCTGCGCCTGCAATGGTTTGCCCGGCACCGGATTTTGCAGGGTCAATCCCGTCACTTCCATGACCCCTTCATCCGCTGCGGACTTTTGCTCCAGAATCTTTCCGGAATCGCTGACGGCAAACCACTGGCCTCCGCTGGACACGCAAGCAGCCTCCGTAGCTGCCGTCACCTGAATCTCCAGCGTGGTGGGAAATTTCCGAAGAATCTTCACGTCTTCAATATAAGGAAGCTTCTCTTCCAATTCCTCTTCCTTCCCCTTAGTGGAGAGGAAGACAAGATTTTCCCCTTCTTCAAATCCGCAGATATCCAATACCTGGGACGGTTCATACACCGAATCCCCCGTCACTTCAATCACTTGGATCTTAAAGAGCAGGAACACGCACAGGGCTGCGGTGATTACGATCATCACCATCAAGGTGAACCCAAAGAGAATCCGGCGGGCTGCCTTGCTCAAAGGTTTCCGCTGGCGTGGCTCCTTCTTTTGGGAGGGTGGCCGCTTCCGAGAGCTTCTTTCCTCCCGGGTGGGCGGCCTCCCCCGTTGTCTGGGTGCCTCCTCCTGCCGGGAACGAGATCCAGACCGGCTGGAACGCTGCTCCCGCGAAGGTGGTGCCGTCTTTCGACGAGGCCTCTCCTCCTCCGGAGGGCGACGCCTTCGCGGCGGTTCCCGCCTTTTTGCGGTGTTGGTCTTGCGCCTCCCTTGCGCACTGGAGCTGCGCCTTTCCCTGGGTTCCACACTGCGCGTCTCCCAAGCGCTGAGATCGTATGGTTCCTGGGAGCTAGATACCGGCTCCCGGGAAGAGTCTGAGACGATATCCTGAAATTCGTAGATCTTTCTATCGTCTCTTCCCGAACCTTTCCTCTGCAACGGCGTTCCCTCCTTTCCCATTTCCTGTTTCTTTCCCGGAACGTGTTATTCCACTTCCCGAATTCTGGCACCCAAAGCTGCCAAATTGCCCGGCAGATCTTCATACCCCCGGCGGATGTACTCGGTGCCACTGACCTGGGTGCGCCCTTGAGCGGCCAAACCTGCCACCACCAGGGCAGCTCCGCCTCGCAAGTCGTAAGACATCACCGGAGCCCCTTGAAGCCGTTCCACACCCTCTACAATGGCCACTTTGCCTTCCACTTTGATTTTGGCGCCCATCCGCTGCAATTCCTCGGCATGTTTATAGCGGTTTTCGAATATGTTTTCCACGAAGATACTGGTGCCCCGCCCTACGGCAGCCATGGCCATCACCACAGGCTGAGCGTCGGTGGGAAATCCGGGGTAGGGCATGGTGCGGATGTGGCGGACGGCATTCAGCCGCCTGGGAGCCATGATATTCAGGGCTCCTCCCAACTGACGGACTTCGCAGCCGGATTCCTCGAAGGGAGACAGCATGGGGAGAATGTGGGTATTGTCCACGTCCCGCAAGGTGATGTTCCCTCCAGTCACCGCCGCTGCCGCCATATAGGTGGCGGACACAATCCGGTCGGGCATTACCGTATGTTCGCAGCCGTACAGCTCCTTGACCCCGTCCACGATCACACAGCTGTCTCCCGCGCCGTAGATTCTGCCTCCACAACGGTTTAAGTAGGCGGTCAAATCCGCAATTTCCGGTTCCCGAGCTGCATTGGCAATTACAGTAGTCCCCTTGGAACACACCGCAGCCAGGATCAGATTCTCCGTTGCCCCTACACTGGGAAAGGATAGGGAAACATAAGTCCCTTGGATTCCTTCCGGCGCCCGACAATGGAGATATCCCCCTGTCTCCTGGATCTCTACCCCCAGCTTCTTTAAGGAAGCAATGTGCAGGTCAATCGGTCTTGGTCCCAGCTCGCAGCCTCCCGGGAAACACAGCTTTGCCTCCCCGCACCGGGATACAATGGCTCCCAGGAAGACAATAGAGGAGCGCATTCCCCGCATGAGATCCGGCGGGATCTCACAACAGGTCATGCTGTTTTCCACCACCAGATCGCTGCCCTCCCAAGTGCACCTGCATCCCAAATGCTCCAGGATCCGCACCGCTGTATCCACGTCCGAAAGCCGTGGGCAGTTGTGAAGCACCGTCTGTCCCTTGCAGAGCACTGAGGCCGCCAGCAAGGGCAGGGTGCTGTTTTTCGCTCCCTGTACCCGGACTTCCCCGCCAAGCTCGGCGGGGCCATCAATGACGATCATAGAGAACACCTCACCCAATTTAGCATACTGCATACTATGAGGCGTTCCCCCGAAGGGTGAAAGGGTTACTTTCCTGCCGCTGCTTTGATCACTCGGTAAATCCGTTCGTTGGCGTCAAGAATTTCCATCTTTCCCGCATTTTCTCCCAGAGAAGCCAAACGTTCCGGGTCGGACAAGACGGTCTGAACTTTCTCCCACAACACTTCCCCGGTCAAGTCCTTCTCTTCGATGATCTCCGCCGCTCCCCGGCGCACCAGCGCCATAGCGTTGTGGAACTGGTGGTTCTCTGCCACGTTGGGGGAGGGAATCAGGATAGAAGCCTTGGACTTGGCTTCAATCTCCGTCAAAGTCATGGCTCCCGCCCGGCCGATTACCAGGTCAGCTGCGGACAGACATTGAGGCATGTTGTCGATGTATTCCAGCAGGCGAATCTGAGGAGCGGTCTTGAGATCCAGCCCATACTCCTGCACTTCCTGAAGGAACTTCTCATCGTGAGTTCCGTAGCCGTGGATATGTTGGTACTTGCCCTCTTTGGCGCTCTGGGCCAACATGTAGGCCGCCGCTTTATTCAGGGCAGAGGCTCCCAGGCTTCCTCCAAAAGACAGCACCACCGGCCGGTCGTCCAGGCCCAGCTCCTTCCGAGAGGCCTCCCGTTGGGCAGCCAGCACTTCTCCGCGCACCGGATTGCCGGTGACCACGCAGTTGACGGAGGAGTCAAAGTATTTTTTGGCGTCGGGAACCGCCAGCATCACCGTTTTCACATACTTGGCCAGCATCCGGATGGTCACTCCGGGATAGGCGTTGGACTCGTGGACTACACAGGGTATCCCCAGCTTTGCAGCCTCTCGGATCACCGGACCGCTTACATAGCCGCCTGTCCCCACACACACGTCCGGGGCAAACTCCTTGAGGATCTTTTTGGATTCCTCTGTGGCTGTGAACATCCGAACCACCGTCTGGGCGTTGCGCACCAGGTTTTTGGGCGTCAGCTTCCGCTGAAATCCGGAAATGTGCACGGTGCGGATCTCATACCCCGCCTGAGGTCCCAGCCGCTCTTCCATGCCCCCCTGGTTGCCCACATAGAGGATTTCCACATCCGGCTCCTTTTTCTGCAGGTAGCCCGCCGCAGCCAGCGCAGGGTTGATATGCCCCGCCGTACCGCCGCCGGTAAACAGAACTTTCATCGCTTCCCGTTCCTTTCTTCCAAGAGTTTTTAGGTCTTCTCCACATTGGAACTGCGGGAGATATTCAGCAGCACGCCCATCTCCCCCAACAGCATCAGAAGGGCGGTGCCTCCATAGCTGAAGAAGGGTAAGCTAATGCCTGTATTGGGAATGGTATTGGTCACCACGCAAATATTTAAGATTGCCTGGATCCCTACCAAAAAAGTGATGCCCAGCCCTAAAAACATGCCGAATCTGTCTTTGGCGTGAATGGACACATACAGTCCCCGCCAAATGAGCATGGCGAAGAGGATGATGATCACCAGAGCCCCTACCAGGCCCAGCTCCTCGCACACGATGGCAAAGATAAAGTCATTTTGAGGCTCAGGGAGCCAAAGGTACTTTTGTCTGGATTGGCCCAGCCCCACGCCCAGCAATCCACCGGACCCAATGGCGTACAGGGACTGGCGGGTCTGCCAGGTATCCACGCCCTCCGGCGGGTCAAAGGGATTGAGCCATCCCAGAATACGGCCAATCTGGTAATTCTCCCGGGTCAGCAGCATAATGGCCAACAGAACCGCCACCCCTGCGCCGCCGATCACAAACCAGCGGACCCTGGTGCCGCCCACAAACATGAGGATGGCCCCCAGCATCAAGATAATCAAAGTGGCAGACAGGTGGTTCTCGATAACGATCAATCCGCCCAGGGTTCCCAGCACCAGCACGAAAGGCAGCACCCCATAACGGAAGGTGTTCATCCGGTCCGCGTTCTGGGAAATCATATGGGCAAACATGACGATCAAAGCAAATTTGGCAATTTCCGAAGGCTGAAATCCAATGGGGCCAAATTGCAGCCACCGGTAAGCGTCTCCCTGGTTGGGAACCAGAGAATGAAGGCCCACCGCCCGAAACAGAGGGATCAGCAGCAGGAAAAACACAGAGATCCCAAAAATTACCACTGCCAACTGGTGAAACCGGTGATAGTCAAAGGTGGAGATCACCAGCATGGCAATCACACCCAAAACCGCGTAACGGGCTTGGTTTAAAATATAGACGTAACTGTTTCCGTTCTCCGTGTAGTAGGAGTAAGCATAGCTGGCGGAAAAAAGCATCACCAGTCCAATGGCCAACAGCACCATGATAAAGATAAACAGGGGCATATCCATGCCCGCCCCCAAACTGAACAACCGGTACTTCACCGGGCGGCGCTTTTTCTGGCGCTCCTTTTTTGGAGCCGGTTCCTCCACCACAGGCGGCCGGGGCGGCATATAGCTGGGAACCCGCTGCAGTCCACGGGCCGTTCTTCCCGCTGTTGCCATACGCATTCCTCCTTTCCTTCCATAGGATCACAAATCGTTTTTTAGTCTTTCCCTTTGAGAGAGCTTCCAAACGCCTCCCGAAGATCTTTTCCAAAAATCACACGCCAAAGGCTACGCAAAGCAGCGCTACCGCGCCTCCCAACAGAGAGACAAATCCGAATACGCCGCAGATTTTCACCTCGCTCCATCCACACATCTCAAAGTGATGGTGAATGGGGGACATTTTAAACAGACGCTTGCCGTGAGTTGCTTTAAAATAGGACACTTGCAGCACCACGGAAACAATCTCGCAGATATACACAATACCTACCGGCAGCAGGAGAATGGGAAGGTCCATGCCAAAAGCCAAGGCGCAGACCATGCCTCCCATGAACAGAGATCCCGTATCTCCCATGAACACCTTCGCCGGGTGGAAATTCCAAATCAAGAACCCGATGCATGCAGCGGCAGAGGCCAGGCCCAAGGCGGTCAAGCCGGTCATGGACAAAAGCCCCGCACACAGGGACAAAGCCAGATAGGCGAAGAAGGACACCGTAGTGTTCAAGCCGTCAATGCCATCCGTAAAGTTCACCGCGTTTACAATTCCCACAATTAGAATCGCCGCCAAAGGATAGTAGAAGTAGCCCAGGTCAATGTGACCCACAAAGGGGATGGTGGTGCCTGTACCGGACCCGGTCACGCCGACGGAAATCAGGTAGGCCGCTGCCACAGCAAATTGCAGCACCAGCTTCTGACGCTCTGTCAATCCCAGATTCCGCTTTTTCAAGATGCTGATATAGTCGTCCATGAACCCGATTGCCCCAAAGGCCACCGCCATTCCCAGGCCGGCGAACACTTTGACTTTCATCAAAAGGGTTTCTCCCAGGCCAAGGGAATAGAAGATGGGCAGGCACACGATCATGGCTACCCCAATGCCCAAAATAAACATCAGGCCGCCCATGGTGGGAGTTCCCTGCTTGTTCTTGTGCCAGCTGGGTCCCACTTCCCGGATCGTCTGGCCGAATTTTAACTTGTGCAAAAACGGGATCATCCATTTCCCCATCAGGGCCGTGATGGCGAACGCTATGACCGAAACCAGCAAGTACAAGACACTGTTCATTTTCCAAACCCCTCTTAAACTCGTCTATTCCATTTTTGGCCAACCGGCCCTTTATCCTGTGGCTACCCCGTAATCTTCACTGTTGGCACTGTCCACAAAGGTCAAGGTGATTACAGAACCCACCTGCACCTTTTCGCCCGCCGCAATGTTCTGGGCTGTGACAGTGGCCGTACTGGATGCGGACCCGCTGACACTGATCTGCAGCTGGTTGAGTCCAGCCACATAATTGGCGTCCGCCACCGTGTATCCGGAGAAGTTGGGCACTTCCACATAGGTGGATTCCTCATCGTACCCGTTGGTGTAAAGCACCACCTTGCCGTCCTTGGGAACCGCAGTCCCCTCGGCAGGCACCTGGGCCGTCACCTGGATGGAGGTGTCGCTTTCGTCCCCGATCACCGAGTAGGAAAGTCCTGCTTCTTCCAGTTCCGCATAGGCCTGCTCCAGGGTCATCCCCACCACGGTGGGAGCCAAGGTATCCAGAGCCTGATATTCCTCTTCGCTGTACTGGGCTTCCACTCCCAAGTAGGGCAGAAGCTCTTCCATCATCTTGGCAAAATAGGGACCTGCCACAGCGTTGCCGCCGTTGTATCCGCCATTGTTGTCGTCATCCGGTTCGTCAAAGAACACCAGCAATGCGTACTGGGGATCTTCCGCAGGAGCGAAGCCGCAATAGGAGGCAATGTACTCCATGGGCTTGGAAGGATCTTCGTTGTGCTGGGCCACCTTCTCCGAGGTACCCGTCTTGCCGCAAATCCGATAGCCTGCCACATAACCACCGGTGGCCGTACCCTCTTCCACATTCTGACGCATGATGTCGATGATCACATCACAAGTTTCCTGGGATACCACCTGCCGCCGGTAACCGGTGTCGGTGGTTTTCACAATGTTCCCGTCCTGGTCCTCAATCCGGTCCACCACATGAGGGGTGACCAGGTACCCGCCATTGGCAATGGCCGCCGCAGCGGTGATCATGTGAATGGGGGTGATACTGAAGTTCTGTCCGAAGGCTTCCACCGCCAAGTCGGAAGGCGTATTCTGCAGTTCTTCCAGACTGTGATACAGCGTGGGGGATTCACCGGGCAAATCGATTCCGGTGCTCTCGGTAAAACCGAAAGCTTCCCGGTACTTGGCAAAGGTATCCGGCCCCAACAGCTCTCCAATGTGGATGGCCCAGGGGTTGCAAGAATTGTACAGGCCTTCCCGGAAGGTCTCCAGCCCGTGACCGCTGGTCTTCCAGCAGTTGATGCCCCGCTCTACGCCTGTCACAGGCATGTTGCCCGTGCAGGTAAAGGTGCTGTTCTCATCTACCACACCTTCCTCCAGACCCATGGCATAGGTGCACATTTTGAACACAGAGCCGGGGTAGTAGGTGTCGGTTACAGCCTTGTTCCGCCACTGTTTAAGCAGGGCTTCGTTATATGCTTCATCCTGCTCGTCCTCGGGCAGGGCATCTATGGAAGCCAACAGATCTTCGTCCTTTACGGTAAAAGGATCGTTGGGATCGTAACTGGGGGTGGTGGCCAGGCCCAAAATCGCTCCTGTATCCACGTTCATCATCACGGCGACAGCGCCGTTTTTGACCATGAACTGCTCTTCCCCTTCGGCCAGATATTTTTCCAGCACGCTTTGAACCGTTTCGTCCAGAGTCAACACCAGATTATAGCCGTCTTCAGCTTCCACATATTGTTCGTATTCAAAGGGCATATCCGTGCCCACCGCGTTTTTGGACGCGATCAGCCGTCCCGATGTGCCCCGCAGTTCCGTATCGTATTGGAGCTCCAGACCTTCCAGACCTTGGCCGTCGGTACCTGTAAAGCCCAGCACCGTGGACGCCACTTCCCCGTAGGGATAGTAACGCTTATAGTCATCGATCAACCGCACGCCGGAGGAAATCTCGTTTTCCTCCAGAAACTGGTTGATCTCGTCCCGCACATCGTTTTCTACCTGACGTTTCAAGTAGACAAAGTAGGAGTTTCCTTGGGTCTTTTCGTAGATCTCCTCTTCCGACATATCCAAAATAGGGGCAAGGCCCGCTGCGATGGTATGCCGCACTTGATCCGGGTCATCGTAGATGGTCTCATCCCCCAAATAGGCCGGTTCCAAGACCACCGTCCACACACTGGCACTTTGGGCCAGCACCTTTCCTGTGGTATCGTAAATGTTGCCCCGCATGGCGTTCAGCGTGGTGCTCTGCAAGCTCTGATCCAAAGCCGCGTTGCTCAGCTCTTCTCCCCGGACAATTTGCCAGCGGATCAAGCTGATCACCACCGCGCCAAATCCTAAAATCACCAGGGCAGCTCCCAGGCCCATGGCCTTTTTCCACATGCGTTCTGTCGTTCCTTTTGCCAAACCGTCTTCACCGCCTGTCATTTTAAAAGCTTCGTTCTACCCGGCAGCAAAATGAGAGTCAAGATTCCTCTTGGCTCTCCTCCCTCTCGCTAAAAATTACGGCTCGCACTATCTCTATTCCCCGGCGGTCTCCATTATACCCCGGGCCCCATCCCCTCCGATGGGAAAAGTATAGCACATTTCGCCTGACCATGCAAACAAACGCGGCCCGCGTTTTCCGTGGGCCGCATCCCTTTGCCGTTCCGGGGACCATGCCCCCGAAGGGACAAGCATCCGCAATGTTCCCAGAGGAGCATCTTGCGGGCCCATCCGTATTTCTGTATCGTAAACCCCATAGTAACGCCCTTCCCGTGGAAGGGCAAAAATAATCTTTCGAAACGATCTCAGTTAAACCAAGACTGAATGACGGACCAGATCTGGTCCAACAGGGAGCCTTGAGAAGATTCCCGAACCACCGTTCCCGCGTCCTGTTGGGAAGAACCCACATAGGTCACTTGGCCGCTGGTCACTTTGCTCATTCCCAGCTCATTGGTGGCGTATTGCTCCACCTGGGCCCCGTTCATCTCCTGGGACGCCTCCATGTTCAGCTGGATCTCCAAGCTTTCCGCCTCCTGCAGGTCCTGGGAGGCCACATTGATCTGTTCGGTCAGTTCCGTCAGCTGAACCTGGTTGTATACCATGGTGGTTACCGTCGCAAGGATCACTCCAAAACACAAGGTCGTGGCAACCATCCTCAGGGGATGACGCTTGACTTTCGCGTTTTTCCGAAGTTCCTTCTGAGGGAGTTCCACCACTTTTTTCTGATGTTTTTTCTCCCGCTCTTCCCGCGTTTCCCGTTCCGGCAGAGAGGCGGCTACCCGCTCCTCCCACTGGGACAGATCATATGCTTCCGATGTCACTCTTGCCATATTCTAATCCTTTCTGTTGCCAAAAACGCTTTCTTTGAAACGCCCTTTTTTAATGATTACCGCTCTCTTCAGAGCTTCTCAATCACCCGCAGCCGCGCGCTTCGCGCCCGAGGGTTTTCCGCCACCTCTTTTTCGGAAGGGGCCAACCCCTTTTTATAAATCAATTTTCCTTGAGGCTTTCTGCCACACACGCAAACGGGAAAATCCTTCGGACAGATGCACCCTTGACACCAGTCCTGCATTTGCCGTTTGACAATTCTGTCTTCCAAAGAATGAAAGGTAATCACAGCCAATCTACCGCCAGGCCTTAGCAGGGAAAATCCCGCTTTCAATCCTTCCTCCAACCGGTCCAATTCTCCGTTGACCGCAATCCGCAGGGCCTGGAACGTTTTCCTGGCCGGATGGCCTTCCCCACGGCGCACTGCCGCAGGCACAGAGGCCTTCACAATTTCTGCCAACTGGACGGTGGTTTCGATGGGAGCTTTTTCCCGGGCTTCTCGGATGCCTCGGGCAATGCGCCGGGCGCTGCGTTCCTCTCCGTATCGGAACAGGATATCTGCCAGCTCCTCTTCTCCCAGGTTGTTGACCAGATCCCGAGCCGAGGGGCCGTCCTTGCTCATGCGCATATCCAGGGGGGCGTCATGATGGTAGGAAAAACCCCGCTCCGGCGTATCCAATTGATAAGAGGACACCCCGATATCCAACAGCACTCCGTCTACGGAATCGATTCCTTGGGTTTGGGCAATCTCTTCCATCTGGGAGAAATTCCCACGGACCCGAATGGATTGGGGATATTTTTTCAGCCGTTCCCCTGCCGCCACAATGGCGTCCGGATCTTGATCGATGGAGAGCAGCTTTCCCGTGGTCAGTCTTTGCAGAATGGCCTCCGAATGGCCGCCTCCACCCATGGTCCCGTCAATGTAAATTCCCTCCGGCCGGATGGCCAGGGATTCTATGGTTTCTTCAAATAATACTGGCTTGTGATGGAACTCCATGCCGCGTTTTCCGTCCCTTCTCCGCCGGGTTAAAAATCCAGCAGATTCATGGCCATCTCGATGGTCTCGTCGGTCTGGCTCTGGTTGTATGCGTTCCACCGGGCCGTGTCCCAGATCTCCGCCCGCACCGCTGCGCCAATGACGGTCACATCCTTTTCCAACCCCGCGTGTTCCCGCAGGTTCTGGGGAATGAGGATCCGCCCTTGCTTGTCCGGCTCCACTTCTGCGGCACCGGAAAAGAAGTAGCGCTGAATGCCTTTGCCTTGGGCAAGGGGAATGGCGGAAACCTTCTCCACCAACTTGTCCCACTGGGCGCGAGAGAGCAGGAAAAGACATCCGTCCAGACCTTTGCACACATAAAACGTATCGCCCAGGTCTTCACGGAACTTGGAGGGCACAGTCACGCGCCCCTTTAAATCCATATTATGTTGATACTCGCCAGTCAACATAACGCCTTTTCCCTTTCTGTTCAGAGAGGGGGGCCAGGCTTCTTGCCCCTCAGAGGGAACTTTTGCCCTTTTTCACCCACTGTATTGATCTTTTTGCCACCAATCCCCACTCTGATGTCAATTATTATAGAACATATCCCCTTTAAAAGCAACCCGAAAATGAGGAAAAAGCTAGGAAATTCCTGGGTTCGAAGCTTTGTTCCCCTCCCATTTTGGGGGAACAAAAATTCCCCTCACTACATTTAGTGAGGGGAATACAGTGCATTTTAGTTTTTTGTCGGTATCTTATAAAATACCTTTCTCAGATTTGTGAGTTCCGCTGGGAAGTCTTAATGCTCTGGCGAGTTTTCCGCAACTCAGCCAAATTGGCGGACAGAGATTCGTCTGCACGGCGCATCAAGTCGTCGACATAATCATTGCTGGCCTTGCGCATTTCTTTAAACTTCTGCTGGGCCTGGGCGATCAGCTCGTTGGCCTTGGCCTGGGCCTGACGGACGATCTCATCCTGGTTGACCATGGCTCTGGCTTTCTCTTCGGCCACCCGAACAATGGTATCCGCCTCCCGCTGTGCCTCGCTGACCAGCTTGGCCCGGTCGGCCAGAATCGCTTTCGCCTGCCGCACTTCTGCAGGAATTTCGTCTTTGATTTCGTCCAGGATCTGGCGCACCTCTTCCCCATCTACAAATACCTTGCCCGCAGAAAGAGGCATCTTCCAGCCCTTATCCAAAACGTCGTACATTTCGTCGATGAGATCTTCAATGGTAGCCTGATTGTTGCTCATGGTGAAACCCATTCCTTTCTTCTCTTACGCGGTTCCTATTTCCGGGACTTTCCCCCAGGAGCGCGTATTCTATTCCACGGGCGACGGCTTTGCCATCCCCGAAAAAACCTCTCTTTATGACCGGCCGCACAGCCGGTCCTGAATGGTCTGCAAAATGCACGCAGGCACAAAGGGAGAAATGTCCCCGCCAAATCCGGCCACCTGCTTGACCATACTGGAACTTAAAAACATGTTCTCCGCGCTGGTTGCCAAAAACATAGTTTCCAGCTCCGGATTCAGTTTCTTGTTGGTCAGGGCCTGCTGGAATTCATACTCAAAATCCGACAGAGCCCGCAGCCCTTTGATCAGGACCATGGCACCCCGCCGCTTGGCATAATCCGCCAACAGCCCATCCACTTTGTCAATCTCCACGTTCTGCAAGCCCTCTGCCTCTGTAGCCCGGCGCAACAGCTCCATGCGCTCTTCTACGGTAAAACTGGCGTGCTTGTCAGGATTCACGGGAACCCCCACAATCAGCCGGTCAAAGATCTTGCTGGCCCGCAGGATGATATCCAAGTGTCCCAAGGTAACCGGGTCAAAACTGCCCGGGTACACGGCAAGTTTCATAGTCTTCTCTCCTTACAGGACGGGCTCTTCCCCGCCATCCACAGGATTTGCCTCTTCCTCCGGCGCCCGATAGGCGCTGAGAAGGATCTTTCCATACCGGTAACTTTTGTGCAGCACAAAATGCCCCACCTTTTCCGGCAGCGCTTCTTCCTTGGGGTGTTCGCAAAGAATGACCCCGCCAGGATTCATCCGCTCTACGGTCATAGGCAACGCTCGTTCCAACAGCCCTGTCCGGTAAGGCGGATCCAGAAACGCCACGTCGAAACGCTCCCGGCATCCTCGCAGATAGGCGGCAAAATCTGCCGTCACCACCTTGGCACGATCCCCCAACCCGGTGGACTGGATGTTCTTTTCCACCACCCGGATGGAATCCTTGGAAGCGTCTACAAACACCGCCAGCGCCGCGCCCCGGCTTAGGGCCTCCAGACCAATTTGGCCGGAACCGGCAAACAGGTCCAAAAACCGCCGTCCCTCCAGCTGAAACTGGAGAATATTGAAGAGGGATTCCTTAACCCGATCCGTGGTGGGGCGCACTTGCTCCCCCTCCATCGTGATGAGCTTTTTCCCCCGGTGTGTACCGGTAATGATCCGCATGGCATGTCTCCCAGCAATGAAACTAAAAGTGTTATATCCGCTTTATTATCCCATTAAACGGCCAATCTGTCAACTATTTGGCGCAATTTCCCCCGAATTTCCACCTTCTTCATCCGGAGAACCGTGGAAATACTCGTACACCCGGCGGGCGGAAGGTTTCGTCATACCTGGGGCGTTTTCCAGCTCCTGCAGGTCTGCTTCGCTAACTGCCTTCACCGTTTTGAAATGCTTCAGAAGCGCCTTGGCCCGGGCATCCCCGATTCCTGCAATGGAGGTGAGCGTGGAGGACACTGCCGCTTTTTTCCGCTGCTGCCGGTGGTATCCAATGGCAAACCGGTGCACCTCATCCTGGATGGAGCTGACCAGGGTAAATGCCCGCCGGTGCGAACTGATGGCAATCTCCCCGCCTGTCAAAGCAATGGCCCTGGTCCGGTGACGGTCGTCCTTGACCATGCCAAACAGGGGCACCTGGATCCCCATCTCCTCCAGCACCGGCTGAACCGCCGCCACATGACCCTTGCCGCCGTCCAGCAGGATCAAGTCCGGCAGCCGCCCAAATCCCAGGGAATCCCCCTGGGCCTGATGACTCTTGTACTCCTCGAACCGGCGGCGAATCACTTCCCGCATGGAGCCGTAATCGTCCTGGCCTTCTACGGTCTTGATTTTAAACCGGCGGTAGGCGGATTTTAAAGGCCGTCCGTTTTCAAACACCACCATACCCGCTACGTTTTCTCCCCCCGCCAGATTGGAGATATCGTAGGACTCAATATAGACGGGAGTCTTTTCCAGCCCCAACAGCCGCCGAAGCTCGTCCAGGGCGGAGGCATCCCGTCCAGAGGTTCCCACCTGCTGGGCAATGTGCTCCGCCGCGTTCTTCCGACACATTTGTACCAGCTGGGCTTGATCGCCCCGCTGGGGGACCAGCAATTTGACGCTCTTTCCCCGGCGCTCCGAAAGCCACCGGGTCAGCAGCTCCTCGTCATCCACTTCCGATCTGTCCAGCACCACCAAAGGGGGAATCCTGTCCCGGATGGCATAGTACTGCCGCAAAAACTCCGACCGAGCTTCCGGGTCCGGCTCCAGGCCTTCGGTGAGAAAACTCTCCCGGTCGCTGAGCTTGTTGCCGGTAAAGCGGAACACCTCAAAGGCCGTGTGGGTTTCTCCCTGGGCCAGAGCAAACACATCCTGCTCCTCCACCCGGCTGGCAACCACTTTCTGCCGTTCCCGCATCTTGTTGATGGCATTGATCCTGTCCCGAAGCCGGGCGGCCAACTCAAACTCCATCCGTTCCGCGGCTTCTTCCATCCGCTGGGTCAAAACCTTGATGGAGGTGGAGCTTCCTCCCCGGATGAAATCCAGGGCCTCCTGAAACGCCTCCTGGTATTCCTCCTGGGTGATTCTCCCTCTGCAGGGAGCGCAGCACTGCTTGATATAGTAATTCAGGCAGGGGCGGCCTTTGCCGAAATCCTGGGGAAATTTCCGGTTACAATCGGGAAGCTTGAAAATCTTCAGGGCGGAGTCGATGGTCTGCTTGATAGACCAGGAACTCATGTAAGGCCCAATATACTTGGCCCCATCGTCCTCCATCTTCTTGGCCTCGGTGATCCGGGGCCAAGGTCCTTCACTGACTCGAATATAACTGTATCCCTTGTCATCTTTCAACAGGATATTGTATTTGGGTTGATTCTGCTTGATCAGGCTGCTTTCCAGCACCAGGGCCTCAAATTCACTGTCGGTGACAATGTATTCAAACCAATCCACATTGGCCACCATTCGGCGCACCTTGTTGTTGTGGTTTTTCTCCGACCCAAAATATTGGCTGACCCGGTTTTTCAGCGCCTTGGCTTTTCCAATATAAATGATCTGCCCGCTCTTGTCGTGCATCAGATACACTCCGGGACTCAGGGGAAGTTTCATGGCCTTCCGGCGCAGTTCTTTCTTTTTCTCTTCCTGTTCCGTCATGGGTGCCCTCCCAACAGAAATTGATAAAAAAAGCACCGCTTCCGCGGTGCCTTTAGCAGTTTGCCCGTATCAAATAGGCTTACTCCGCAAAGCCGGAGTTTACCAGATCCACCAGAGCATCCACAGCCTGCTCTTCGTCGGCGCCATCAGCAATAATGCGGATGGTCACGCCTCCAACAATCCCCAGGCTGAGCACGCCCAGCAGACTCTTGGCGTTCACTCTTCTCTCTTCCTTTTCCACCCAGATAGAGGACTTGAACTCGTTTGCCTTCTGGATGAAGAACGTAGCCGGACGAGCGTGAAGGCCGACCTGATTCTGGACCAAAACTTCTTTAGCACACATGCAAATTCACTCTCCTACAGTATTGATGAAAAGGTTTGCCACCGTAAAAAATAGTTCGAACGGGCGCAAAGTACTTAGAATTTGATTTCATTATAGCATATTTACGGCTCCCGTCAACACAATTTCCCGAATTTTGGATTCCTGAACAGGGTAGGCTCCATTTTTCGACCGGCGTTTGTGCATCTTGTAAGCAATGTGGAAAACTTTTTGCCCATTGTGTCGCCGTTTTTCAGGTTTTTCCCCTGTTTTCAAGGGGAAATCCCCGCAAAGAAAGCATGGGCCATTTTTAAGCCCTCCATACAAAGCAGAAAATATTTAGAATTTTTCTCCTATATTTTCTAAAAGTTTTTCATCCTCTTTGGTCAGTTTTACCTGAGAAAACAGGTCAGGACGGTTGGTCCGGGTTACCTGGAGGGACTGGGCACGCCTCCACTTCCGCACGTTCTCATGATGGCCGGAAAGGAGCACTTCCGGCACCGATCGGCCCCGCCACACTTCGGGTCTGGTATACTGGGGGTATTCCAGCAGGCCGGAATAATGGCTCTCCTGGGTGAAACAAGCTTCCTCCGCCAAAACACCCGGCAGCATCCGGCTGACCGCATCGGTGAGGATCATGGCGGGCAGCTCTCCGCCGGTGAGCACATAGTCTCCTACGGAAATCTCCTCCACCCTATATTCCTCCAACACCCGCTGGTCAATCCCCTCATAATGGCCGCAAAGGATCAGCAAGCCCTCCTCTCGGGAAAGCCGCTTGGCGTCTTCCTGATCCAGCACCTTGCCTCTGGGAGACATATACAGGATATGCGGCCGGTACCCCAAGTGTGCGCAGATCCCGTCAATGCCCCGGGCAAAAGGCTCCGCCATAAGCAGCATTCCCTTGCCGCCTCCAAACACCGTATCATCCACCCTGCCCCGGGAATCCGGGGAAAAGTCCCGGAGTTGATGACAGCATACCTGGAGGATCCCCTTTTTCCTGGCCCTGCCCACAATACTGTGTCCCAGCACAGGCGGGAACATTTCCGGGAACAAAGTCAAAATGTCCACGCGCATTTAGGCTTCCTCCCCTGCTTCGTCAAAAATCCCGGGGATGGGCAACACTTCCAGCACCCCTTCTTCCAGAGCCACCCGCTTTATCATATGCCGCACTGCCGGAAAAAGATATTCTTTTCCCGTAGGCCCCACAATCCGGTACACGTCGTTGGCGCCGGTGGGGAGCACTTCTTTCAGCTCCCCGTACTCCTGACCGGTGGTTCCGTCCACCACCCGCAGGCCAATGAGATCTTGCAGAAAAAAGCTTCCCTCAGGCAGGGTCACATCCTCCCGATTCAGGTAGAGCACTTTCCCCCGCAGAGCGTCTCCCTGCTCTACGGTATCCACCCCGGACAGCCGCACCAGCAGCCGCCCTTTGTGCACTCGGGAGGAAAGAAGACCTGCATCCCGCTTGCCTCCGTCCCAGTAAAACCGCTTTACCTTCCCCAAAAATTCCGGGGAATCCGCCCAGCATTCCAGGACCAGCTCCCCCCGCACTCCGTGGGTGCGCACAATCTTTCCCGCTTCTAAAAATTGTTTTTTCATGTAAACCTCCAGGTAAACAAAAAAGGGCTTGCGCCCTTCTCTGCTCAGTCGATTTCGACCATGATTTTCTGTTCCTTGCGGGTCGCCGCCGCGCGCATGACCACGCGGATGGCTTTGGCAATGCGGCCTTGCTTGCCGATTACCCGGCCCATGTCGTCCTCCGCCACATGGAGATGATACACGGTGGTGCCGTTCTCCTGCTCCTCGCTGGTGACGACAATCTCTTCCGGCTTTTCCACCAGGCCGGAAGCAATGGCCTTCAGCAAATCCTCCATGATGTCTGCTCCTTTCAAAAGGCTAGGGCGTCAATCAGATCACGCCGTGCTTCTTGAACAGTGCCTTCACGGTGTCGGTGGGCTGTGCGCCGTTAGCCAGCCACTTCTTGGCCTTCTCGGGATCCACTTTCACCACGCTGGGCTCTTCCATGGGATTGTAGTAGCCAATCTCCTCAATGAAACGGCCGTCCCGAGGGAAACGGGAGTCCGCCACCACGATGCGGTAGAAAGGAGACTTCTTAGCGCCCATTCTTCTCAATCTGATTTTAACTGCCATGATCCATTCCTCCAAAATATGATAAAAATGTTGTTGCTCTTTGGCCCGGCTCTCCGGGCAATATTGTTCACGGGGCACGCCCCGGCAATATCCTATACAGATTTCACTTGCTTAAAAGGGCAGGTTGGGCATCTTTCTCCGCTTGCCCTTGCCCTTGCCCATGCCCCCAAACTGCTTCATCAGCTTCTGGGTCTGACGGAACTGGTTCAAAAGCCGGTTCACGTCCTCCACCTTCATGCCGCAGCCTGCGGCAATCCGCTTTTTCCGGGAAGCGTTCAAGCAATCGGGATGGGACCGCTCATAGGGTGTCATGGAAAGAATTATCGCCGCGCTCCGGTCCATGATCCTGTCGTCAATGTCCACATCATCCAGCTTGTTGCCCACCCCGGGCAGCTTGGAGAGGATCCCCTTGATGGGACCCATTTTCTTCACCTGCTCGAACTGGTCCAGCAGGTCGTTGAGATCCATCTTGTTCTGCATCAGCCGCTGGGCCGTTTTGGCAGCGGCCTTTTCGTCCAGCTTCGACTGGGCATCTTCAATCAGGGAAAGCACATCCCCCATGCCCAAAATCCGGCTGGCCATCCTGTCCGGATGGAACACTTCCAAGTCGGAAAGCTTTTCTCCGGTGCCGGCGTATTTGATGGGCTTTCCCGTCACCGCTTTGACAGACAGAGCAGCACCGCCTCGGGTGTCGCCATCCAACTTGGTGAGGATCACACCGGTGATATCCAGCAGGTCGTCAAAGGACTTGGCCACATTGACCGCTTCCTGGCCGGTCATGGCGTCCACCACCAGCAGGATATCCGTGGGCTCCACCGCTTCCTTGATTCGACGGAGCTCCTCCATGAGAGCTTCATCGATCTGCAGCCGGCCGGCAGTATCGATAATCACATAGTCGTTGCCGTAGTCTTTGGCATGACGCACCGCTTCCTTGGCCGTGATCACCGGATCCTGGGTGCCCCGCTCAAACACAGGCGCCCCAGCCTTTTCTCCCACCACCTGCAACTGCTTGATGGCCGCGGGACGGTAGATGTCCCCTGCCACCAGCAAGGGCCGGTGTCCCTGGGATTTCAACTGATAGGCAAGCTTTGCGGCATGGGTGGTTTTACCGGCGCCCTGAAGGCCGCACATCATGATAACCGCCGGAGGATGGGCAGGCATTTTCAACCGTTCCTCGCTGCCGCCCATCAGGGCCGTCAGCTCCTCATTGACGATCTTCACCACCATCTGGGCGGGAGTCAGGCTCTCCATGACTTCCGATCCCACTGCCCGGTCCGTCACCTTTTTGGTGAACTCCTTGGCCACCTTGTAGTTGACGTCCGCCTCCAACAACGCCAGGCGGACTTCCCGCATGGCCTCTTTTACGTCTGCCTCGCTGAGCTTACCCTTGCTCCGCAGCTTTTTAAAGGAATTGCTCAGTTTTTCCGCTAACCCTTCAAAGGCCACCTTCCGTCCCTCCTAACGTCCTTGTTTCCTGTTGTCCGAAGCCATCTCCCGAAAAAGTACTTCCAGTGGAGTTACGCCTCCACGGCAATCTCCTGGGCACATTCCAGAATCTTCGTCACATTCTCGTCAATGCCTTTGACCGCCCCATGCTGCTCATTGAGCTCCTGAATAGACAGGGCACAATCGCAGATCAAGGTCAAGGTGCTCTGGATCTCCTGGAAACGCCGGGCAAGTCCCAGCCTGTCTTCCATCTCCAGCAGCTGCTGCTCCGCGCGCTTGATGGCGTCCCGCACCCCCTGCCGGGTAATGTCCCGGTCCTGGGCGATTTCCGCCAGGGATAAGTCCTCGTTGTAGTAGGCGTCCACCACCTCCCGCTGGGTTTCCGTGAGCATATCTCCGTAAAAATCCAACAGGAAACTGATTCTCAAATCCTTCGCCATGGAAGCTTCCCTCCTCCGGCGCGCTTGTTCCAGTGCCGCTTTTCCTTTCTCAAAGGCAGTGTGTAAAGTATTTCTCTTTACAGCATTTTGGATTATACACTATCAGGCCCCATTTGTCAACACCGAAACCGCAAAAATCCCCTGACGCTGCCGATTCTCCCCTTTTCCCAAAGCCTCGGATCTGACCCTGTTTTCTCTCGGGGTTCATTTACTTTTCTGAAATAATATGCTACCATAGTCCCAATCTTGATCTTTAGTGGAGGAAACTGACATGATCTATTTTAACTGCGATTACACCGAGGGAGCCCATCCTCGGATTTTGGAAAAAATGCTGGAGACCAACCTGGAACAATCTGTGGGATACGGGGAAGACGCCTATAGCGACCAGGCCCGGGAGTTGATCCGTCAGGAATGCCGTTGCCCCCAGGCAGACGTCCAGTTCCTGGTTGGCGGCACCCAAGCCAATTTCACCGTGATCCGGTCGGCGCTCCGGCCCCATCAAGGGGTAATTTCCCCTGCTTCGGGCCACATCAATGTCCATGAAACCGGCGCGGTGGAAGCCACCGGCCACAAGGTTCTAGCCCTGCCCTGCGGACCCGATGGAAAAATCACCGCTGCCCAGGTGGCGGAAACCGTGGACGCCCATTGGGCTGACGAGACCCATGAGCATCAGGTGCAGCCCAAAATGGTGTACATCTCCCATCCCACGGAAAACGGCGCTCTGTATACGCTGGAAGAACTGGAAGCTCTGAGTAAAGCCTGCCATGACCGGGGACTTTACCTGTTTGTGGACGGGGCCCGGATGGGATACGGCCTCACCGCTCGGGGAACCGATGTGACTCTCCCCGATCTGGCCCATCTGTGCGATGTGTTTTATATTGGCGGCACAAAATGCGGCGCTCTGTTTGGAGAAGCTGTGGTGTTGATTCACCCGGAACTGAAACAGGATTTTCGGTATGCCATCAAGCAAAACGGCGGTATGCTGGCCAAAGGACGGCTGCTGGGACTCCAGTTTCTCACCCTGTTCACCGACGGCCTCTATTATGACATCTGCCGCAAGGCCAACCAGCAGGCTTACCGGATTGCCGACGCCTGCAAGGAAGCGGGGTTCCCCTTCTTCGCCGAATCTGTCACCAATCAGCAGTTCCCCATCTTCCCCAACCGGCTTCTGAAGAAGCTGGGAGAAAAATATCTGTATTCTGTCTGGGCAAAGGTGGATGAGGAACACACCGCCATTCGTCTGTGTACCAGTTGGGCTACCCGGGACGAGAATGTGGATGCCCTGATCGAAGATCTTATGACTCTGGGTAAAGAACTGGACTGAGCCCGTACCCGAGGACGATTTCCACCCTTTTTAGATTTGGGGAAGTTTAAAATGGTATAGTAATAAAAAAAGGCCCAAGAGAAAATTTCTCTTGGGCCTTTTTCCGAAAATTATGCCCTAACAGCTACTTTGGCAAAGAATTGTCCCAGCACAACCCCCGCCAAACAGAGAATCACGCTTAGGACCGCATAGGCTCCGCCCATCAGGTAGTCTCCCTTTTCCAATAATTGAACTGTCTCTAGGGAAAATGTGGAAAAAGTGGTAAATCCGCCGCAGACTCCGGTTTTCCAGAACAGCCCACCTCGGGTTCCCAGCACTTTAGCGGAAAGCAATCCGCTGAGGAACCCAATTACCAGCGCCCCCAGAAAGTTGGTGACCAAAGTCAACAGCGGGAACGGACTTTTCCAAGGCAATAAGCTGATTCCATAGCGGCCCACTGCCCCTAAAGCCCCTCCTGCTGCTACCCACAAAACAGAACCCATTGTCTTTCCTTCTTTCTAAAACCTGATTTGATCCTACAAACCTATCCCTGCTATGAACGGCGGGGGCAACAAACGCTCCCGGAACACAGGTTCAGCGTCACACTGGGATTACAGCTCCAGACCCTGATAATTTTCCCGGAGAATGTCGCAGGAAGCCTGGAATTTCTGCTGTTCTTCGTCGGTCAGGGAAAGTTCCAGAACGCGATCCACTCCGTTCCGGTTCACAATGCAGGGCACACCTGCGTATACATCCCTCTGGCCGTATTCTCCCCGCAGCCGGGCGGAAACGGTCAACACACTGTTTTCATTGGACAGCACCGCCCGCACGATCCGCACAAGGGCCATGCCAATGCCGTAATAAGTGGCCCGCTTGGCAGCAATGATCTTCTGGGCTGCATCCCGGACCTCCGTGCTGATTTTCTGCATCTCTTCCAGACAGAATTTTCCTTCCGACTGCTCACAAATATCGATGACCGACTTGGTGGCCAACATGGCCTGGCTCCAGGGCACAAACTCACTGTCCCCGTGCTCACCAATTACATAGGCGTGCATGTTCCGGGGATCTACGGAGAAATAGTCTCCCAGCAAGTACCGCAGCCGCGCCGTATCCAAAGTGGTACCCGTGCCAAACACCCGGTTGGAATTGAACCCGGACAGCTCATAGGTTACCCGGGTCATAATGTCCACAGGATTGGTGGCTACCAGGAAAATACCCCCAAATCCCGAGCGGGTGATGGGCCCGATGATAGACTGAAATACCGCCGTGTTCCGCTTGAGCAGATCCAAACGGGATTCTCCCGGCTTCTGACTTACCCCTGCGCAAATCACCACTATATCCGCATCTGCACAGTCGCTGTAATCTCCTGCGTAAATCTTCATGCTGGAACTGGCAAAAGCAACCCCGTGGTTCAAATCCATGGCTTCTCCTTCTGCCCGGCGTTTGTCCACATCTACCAGCACCATTTCATCACAAATGGCCCGGTTCAATGCCGAATAGGCAAAACTCATGCCTACCATGCCTGTGCCAACCACTACAATCTTCCGTCTGTTTACGATCATTTGGAATCCCTTCCTTTCACACCTTGTGTCTGTTCGTTCCTTAGATAGTGTGGGAATCCTGCTCCTCCGCTATCCCCATGGGTTCAAATCATTCGATCCCACCGCTATTGTACCCTCTCTTTTTCCAGAACGCAAGCAAGATTTCTATAAAATCAATAATTCGTCTTATTTTACGCAAATTTCCGCATATTTCCTTGTCTTTTTCTCAGAATCTTCCCAGGCGAAAAAGTGTTTTTCCCAGGGCCTTGTCCCTCCTCCACAAACCGACAGGACCTTCGTCGGGATCGTCCTATAATGAAAGGGAAACGGGGGGATGACTTTGACAGTCTACGCGGATGTTCTGGTGATCACCAACCTGTATGTGGACTTCTTTCTGCTGTGGTGCGCTGATCGTACCCTGCACCTCCACACCTCCACCTTCCGCCTGACTGTTGGAGCTCTGACCGGCGCCCTTTGTGCCTTGGAATGCCTCATTCCCCATCAGCCCACCTGGCTTTCCTTCGGGTGGGGAATTCTCTCCGCTTTCCTGACAGCTGCCGCTGCCTTCTTGCCGCTGGTTCTCCGAACCTTTCTTCAGGCAGCCTTGTGCCTTTGGGGATTCTCCTTCCTACTGGCAGGATTCTTCCTGTTCCTCATCCGGTGGCTTACTCCGGGAAATATCGCCCTCCTGGGTCACGCTGTGTATCTGGATCTCTCCCCCGTACTCCTGTTCCTATTTACCGGGGGCGCTTACCTGGTATTCTGGCTGTTTCACCGCCTTTTCCCCCGGGAGGATCTCACCCAAGACACCTGTAAAATCCTGGTAGAGCACGGAGGGGTTCAGGTGACTCTTTGGGCCAAGGCAGACACCGGCAGCGCCTTGCGGGAACCCTTTTCCGGCTTGCCCGTAATTGTCTGTCAGGCTTCCTCCTTAAAGCCTTTGGCCCCTCCCGAGTGGAAGGATTTTCTTACCTCCGCTCCCGGATGTCTCCCTGCCGGGAGCCCTATGCGGCTGATCCCTTTTGAAAGCGTAGGGGGAGCGGGGATGCTTCCCGCTTTCCGACCGGATAAAGTGCTGCGTCTGCCCCAACAAGAACCCTTAGACTGCTATGTGGCTCTGTGGGATCGAACGTTTTCCGCCGGCCAATTTCAAGCACTCTACAATCCCAATCAATTTTCCCACCTTTCTCCCCTTTCCTGAGAGAAAATAGGTTTTCCCACTTTTTTGCACAGGAGGTCTTGTCTATGTTCTCTGGTATCCGCGCTTTTCTCACCCGTATCTTCCGGAAACTCTTTCCCAAAGAAGCCGGGAGAGGCTGCCACTACATCCACGGACCGGAAGCCCTTCCCCCACCTCTGACCAAAGACGAGGAAGCCCAGGTAATGGAAAACATCCGCCAGGGAATTCCCGGAGCACGGGAACCCCTCATCACCCATAATTTGAGGCTGGTGGTGTACATTGCCAAAAAGTTTGAAAGCCCTGGGGCCGGCGTGGAGGACCTGATCTCCATCGGCACCATCGGGCTGATCAAGGCGGTCAACACCTTTCAGGTGGAACGAAACATCAAGCTGGCCACCTACGCTTCCCGGTGTATCGAAAATGAAATCTTGATGCACCTGCGGAAAAGTTCCCAGCTGCGGCACGAGGTTTCCATTGACGATCCTCTCAATGTGGATTGGGATGGAAACGAGCTTCTGCTTTCGGACTTGCTGGGCAGCGATCCTGACGCCGTCAACCGGGATATCGAGCAAGAAGCGGAGTGCACCCTGCTCCGCAGCGCGGTGAACCGGCTCTCTCCCCGGGAAAAGAAAATCATGGTTCTGCGCTTCGGTCTGGAATCTTCCCGGGAACATACTCAAAAAGAGGTGGCCGATCAACTGGGCATCTCCCAATCTTACATTTCCCGGCTGGAGAAGCGCATCATCCACCGGCTTCGGAGGGATCTGGAAAAAGCCGGATAACCTACCCACAAGAAAAATGCCTCATCCCGGGTGGGATGGGGCATTTTTCTGTTGAGTGAAAATGGCAAGCGCCCCGCTGCCGTTACCGGACTTGGGGGCGCTTGCTTGTAGGAACCACCAAGGACTGGAGGAGGGAATCAGCCCTTGCGTCTTTGAAAACTAAATACAGAACCCAACAGAGATTGGGGACGATCCATCGTACGCACGTCCTGCTCCACAAAGGCCACAGGCTGAATCCCCGCCTGATAAACCACACGGCCAGAACGCTTGGTGGACATACCATATTCGTAATCTCTTATGCTAACAGGCTGCTCTACAAAATTGAACATATCGCTCATCCTTTCTTCCGCAAAGCAGAATGGTTAAATTTGTATTCTGTGGAAGGACACATTCCTTCGGGAGATTTCTTTCTCTCCCCTTCCTTCCAAAGATATTCTATCATATATTTGCGCGATTTTCAACATCTTTATGACATTTTCACAAAATATTTTTTGAAAGAGTCCAAATTTCATTTTCCTGGTCCTTCGACCCGCTTTTCCCTGGAAAACACTTTATTTTTGCACAGTGGAATGAAAAAAGCTGCAAATACTCTAATTATTTACCACTATAAAGCAACAAAAAGCCCTGGAAACGGGAAAATCTTCTCTCCCATTTCCAGGGCTCCGGTCGGGTCTATTATTCTCTTTCCTTAGAGGACAAGCTGTTTTTACAGCTTCTCAGGAACGCCTTTTTTCTGCCTGCCCCGGTTGTATGGATACTCCGCCAGGTTGCACACAGTCAGCCCCTGATCCTTGGCGTACTGGACCGTATAGGCGGTGCCTCCCCGGTCCTTCTTCTGGAAGCAAAGGCAGTAGGCACTGTGTTCTACCAAGTACCGGTTCCGGCGCATCATGCAGCCTCGCTGACATTGGGTTCCCGTATAGATCACTTGATCCGCCTGCCGCAACAGACTCCGGTATACAGCCGCATCCCGTTGACTCCAATCTTCTTCCTGCCCCAAGCAAGGCAACACCAGCACCAGTTCCAGAGAAGGGGCATATTCGGCCCGAACCCGCAGGACTTCCTGGGCTGCCATGGTGTCAAACCCCAGGGCACCTCCCGCTAAAAAGGAGTGGACCCCCTGTTCTGCCAACCGGAGAATTTCCTCCCGCAATCTGCGCCGGATCCACAGGCCATCTTGGGCCGGGATATTCCGGTGCCCTGTAAAACAGCAGCTCGTTTCCCGCTCCATTGGGGGTTTCCTCCTTTCAGGCATCCTTTGCTCATTGATTCTGTTTTAGCATACCAGCTGTCTTTGGGAAAGTCAAATGCTTCTCCCTTTTGCCCAGCAATAAATATCCCCCGGCAAAGCCGGGGGTTTTTCATAGACGGGCAAAGCCCTCTG
>ENA-OPSZ01000280-OPSZ01000280.1-human-gut-metagenome-genome-assembly--contig:-NODE-280-length-40065-cov-3.206248_pt1 | contig 40065 bp, 47 predicted proteins | sample MGYA00241814_ERZ501919 | MGnify/ENA primary metagenome ERZ501919 (study PRJEB25962, sample SAMEA2042440) | human gut metagenome | biome: human gut; feature: human-associated habitat; material: faeces... | reverse complement strand
AAGCTGGAAGGAAAAACTGAAAGTAAGGATTGAAAAGCAAAGTTCCAGATTGAAAACGGTGAGGAGTAGAAAAAGAAAGAGCTGTAGGATGCCCAAGGTTTTGAAAATATTCAAACCGGAATGGGATGTTTTTCAAGAGTTTAGTAATCACAAATGGTGATGAAAAGTTGAGAGGCAAACAGCTCAAGGGAAATTGCGAAGTGCGAAACTAATTTTGCAGAAAGGCGGGTGAGTCCCATGGATCAAAAAGAACCTCAGAATTTAGAGTCTGCGGACTCACATTCCGCAGACTAAATAGATTAAAATATAATAGAAAGAAGGTTCCTTATTCTGAATCTTTATCAGATGCCAGGAAACCAAGAAGGCACGGATCTGTTTTGAAACCGTAAGTTGAACGAGCTTACTAAAGCGTGACTTTAGCCAACATATGGCTAGAAAGATAAATACGGTAAATACAAACGGTAATGATGTGCCGAAAGAAAAGGTCAAAGCCAATGTACTAAGAAATTTAAAATGAAATTTCTCTTTCCTGGATAGAGTTGGTTTTTGAAGACTAAATTCTAAAGAGGAAATACATAGTATAATGGTTGTAAACCAATGACGACAGAGTACAAGGAATATGTGGATTCATGGTTAGTCGATAGACGAAGAAAAACCATTGATAGAATCACAAATTATTTCCTTTAGTTGTTGGAGTTGGCAGCAATACCTACGAATGAAGAGGGCTTTTGGGGTGTTTCTCAAAAGCCCTTTTTGTTGTATATATCCAGAAATAAAAAAGAACTCCTCCCAAAATTCCTGGTATTTCCTCTTGTTCCTTTGTGGGGACCGTGCTATAATAAAAAACATGAAACCGTGTCTGGTAAAAACGGTTCTAAATTTTTTTATGGCAGGTGGCAGTATGCGCAAAAAGTCTTTGGAACGCTTTCTGCAAGAGGAAGAATTCAAAAACTTTTACGAGACCTTAGCCCAACAGTCCGGTTTGGAACAAATTGCCCAGTATTCCCAACATGGCTCCACCACTCGGCTGATGCACAGCGTAGCGGTGGCTTATTACAGTTACCGGCTTGCACGGTTTACCCGGTTGTCATTTCATTGGGAACAGTTGGTACGAGGGGCGTTGCTCCACGATTATTTCCTGTATGACTCTCAGGACGGAGATCCCGCACATCGTTGGCATTGGACCCGTCATCCGGGGATTGCGGCAGATAATGCCAAAAAAGAGGTCCCTCTAACGGAGATCGAGGAAAATATCATTCGCTGCCATATGTTTCCCTTGACCGCAAAACCTCCCAAGTACCGGGAAGGCATTGTGGTGACGCTGGTAGATAAAGCATGTTCTGTCTACGAATTTTTCAGCCGTGCCAACCCATATCCCACGCTGCGGACAGAAGTGGTTCCTCAATGTTCGGTTCGTCCCGCGATTTGGTTTTTGTTGCCGGAGATGGTGGGTAAGCGGTTGTAATCCCATGAAAATCCAAGAGGCTTCCCGAGAGGGAAGCTTTTTTCTTGAATTTTTCCAGTTTTTTTGGTATACTTAGCATTCATTAAAACGGGTGATTTAAACCTGTAAGGTGGTGATTGGACGATGATACGAACGCTGTTTCAAAAATACAAGGAATTGATCCTGTATGTTTTTTTTGGCGGGCTGACGACCCTGGTTAACTGGGGACTTTATTGGATTTTGGCAGATGTGTTCGCGGTGCCCTACATGTGGTCCACAGCCATTGCCCAAATCGCGTCCATTTTATTTGCTTACGTTACCAACCGAATCTGGGTATTTGAGAGCAAGGCTCGCGGCTTGGTGCCGATTTTAGGGGAAATGGTACGGTTTTTTGGATGCAGGGCTTTCTCTTTTGTTTTGGATCTTGCCTGCATGCGGATTGGTGTGGGAGTGCTGGGGATCAACGACAAGGTGATGAAGCTTCTCTCCAATGTGATCGTAATCATAGTCAACTATGTCTTTAGCAAAGTTTTTGTCTTTCGCAAGCCGAAAGAGAATCCGGGTCATTGACGCTGAGACCCGTATGCGGTATAATAAGAATTAAATTATGTAAATCGGGAGGAACTATCATGGCGCGTAGAAACCGTGAGGACGTTCAGCAATTTGAAGATCTTTCCAGCTATTCTTCCTCCAAAGAATATAAGAAACGAAAGAAAAACCGGCGGGGAAGAGCGGTCCTCCGTGGCATCGCCGTGGCGTTCTGCCTGTTGTTTATTCTTTGTGGCAGCGGATTGGTGTATGTGTCCACCGACTTGCTGGCAGGGCTGACCACCACTTCCATTGCCAAAGACAATGAAGCGTTGGGCATTGACCCGGAAAACATTGTGATGGACGACAGCATCAAGAATATCGCCTTGTTTGGTGTGGATTCCCGGACCGATGAATTTACCGGATTGTCGGACGTTATCATGATTCTCAGCGTGGACAACAAGCATGGAAAGCTGAAAATGACCTCCATCCTCCGGGACAGCGAAGTCCAAATCGATGGAGAAAGTTACAATATGGGATATATCAGCTGGCAGGAGAAGATCAATGCCGCCTACAATTACGGCGGTTCCGAACTGGCAATCCGAACCTTGAACCAGAACTTTGATTTGGATATCCGGGACTATGTGACCATCAACTTTGCCAATATGGCGGCCATTGTGGATGCCTTTGGCGGTGTGGATATTGACCTGACGGCTCAAGAGGTAAGTGCACTAAACAACAACCTGCATACTCTGGCCTTGGAAGTGGAAGACCAGAAGGCGAAGGACCAAGCCAACGGCACTTACAACGAGCATAATTATGTGGAGATTCTGGATTCCGATTATATCCCCACTCTGGACGGCGTGGTGAGCTTTGCCTCTGGCAATTATAAGGAAGGGGAGTATCATCTCAACGGCAACCAGGCAGTGGCCTATGGGCGGATCCGTAAGATTGACAGTGACTGGGAGCGGGTCCGGCGCCAACAGACTGTCTTTTCCGCGCTGATTGAGAAACTGGAAACCATGAGCTACGGGGAGTATCCCAGCCTGATTTCTGAAATGATGCCCTATTGTGAGACCTCCATGGATCTGTCGGACATTGTGGCTATGACTCCCATTTTGGTCAGCGGATTCTCCATCAGCAGCATCAGTGTGCCCGACGCCAATTTTGAGACGGATCTGTTCAGCGGAAACATTGACGATGTTTACCATATGATTTACGATACCAGCAGTGCAGCTAAGCGAATCAGCGCCTTCATCTACGAGGAAGATTCGCCCTATTGGGAAGAATACGGAGATTCTTCCCTGAGCAGTGCCCCTACGGAATAACGGGGCAAGATCTGGAGGCAGGGAATGGGATATAGAGACAATCAGCGGACGCCCCGGCACAGTGCGCCGGAAAGCGGACGCCGTACCGGTACCTCAAGGAGGACAAGCTCCAGCCGGCCTCGGAGGGAGCCCTTAAACGATCATTACTACTATGAAGAACCGCCTCGAAGCAGAGGAAACGACCAGTTTGAAGATATTTCCAGTTATTCTTCCCCGAAACGTCGTCGGGAAGACCAGCGGGCTTTGGAACAGCAGCGCCGCAGTGGACGCAGCTCCCGAAAGAAAATGGGGGCAGGCAAGAAAGTGGCCATTGGACTGCTGGTGGTGTTGATCCTGGTGGGAGCTGGATTCTTCTATGTGTTCGGGTATCTTCTCAATGGGTTAACCATGACATCCATTACCAAAGACCCGGAAGCACTGGGGATTCAGGACGGGGTTTTGACGGATTCCAGCATTAAGAACATAGCCTTGTTCGGACTGGATGCCCGGGAGGATGAAAATGTAGGCCGTTCGGATGCGTTGATGATCCTGACGGTGGACAACAAACACGACAAATTGAAGCTAACCTCCATTCTTCGGGACAGTGAGGTGCAGATTGACGGCTACGGCAGCGACAAGATCACCCATGCATATGCGTATGGGGGACCCGAGCTGGCCATCAAGACTTTGAACCAAAACTTCAACCTGGACATCCAGGATTATGTGACGGTCAACTTTATCGAAATGGCAAAGATTGTGGACGCTTTTGGAGGCGTTGACTTGACCATCACCGAGGACGAGATGACGGAGATCAACAACAACTTGTCCATGCTGTACCTGGAATCCAGCGATGCCGAGATTCAAGATTCCGACTATCTCCACGAAAGTGGGGAGGTGCACCTGAATGGCAACCAGGCGGTGGCCTACGCCCGGATCCGTCATCTGGACAGCGACAATGTCCGTGCCTCCCGGCAGCAAGAGGTGCTCATGGCTTTGGTCCAATCCCTAAAGGGGAAGAGCAAGTTGGAGTATCCCGGCCTGATCCGAAAGGTCATGCCCATGTGCGAAACCTCTCTGGATTTTGGAGACACCATGGGAATGGCGCCCATCATGTTCACCAATTTCGAGATGGAGACCTTGTCCATTCCCGGAGAAGAGGAACAGGCCTATGGGGATTACAATGACGCTGGGGCTTGGGTTTACCGGTACGATATCCAAGCGGCCGCCCAGCACATCAGCCGGTTTATTTATGAGGAAGCTTCCCCCTATTACACAGGGAGTTCGGAAGAATAAATGAGAAAGGGTGCTTGATTGTGAACGATCCCGTATTGGTAATCATGGCTGCCGGCATGGGTAGCCGCTATGGAGGGCTCAAGCAAATTGATCCCGTAGGGGCTTGCGGGGAAAAAATCATTGATTATTCTCTGTTTGATGCCCGTCGGGCCGGTTTCAAGAAAGCTGTGTTTATCATCAAGGAAGAGCTTCTGCCTGACTTTCAGGAGGCCGTGTTCCAAAAGGCGTCCCAGTACATGGAAATCCAATGGGTGTTCCAGAAGCTTCAGGATGTGCCGGAGGGAGTACAGGTGCCCGAAGGCCGGGTCAAACCCTGGGGGACGGGTCATGCCACTCTGACGGCAGCCCGGGTATTGGGCGACGCCCCCTATGCGGTGATCAATGCAGACGATTTCTACGGTAGAGAGGCTTTTGAAAAGATCTACCATTTCCTGAAAAACGCCCGGGATGGGGAAAAACTGGATTTCGCCATGGTGGGATATTATCTGAAAAATACGGTGACCGAGAACGGTTATGTATCCCGAGGGGTGTGTCAGACTCGGGATGGATTCTTGGAGACGATCACCGAGCGGACCCACATTGAGCAGCGGGAAGAGGGCATTGCCTATACGGAGGACGATGGGGAAACCTGGGTTCCTCTGTCTTCGGAGGCTGTAGTTTCCATGAACATGTGGGGCTTTACCCCTGGATTTACGGCGGCTCTGGAAACGGATTTCCGTCGCTTCTTCCGGGAAGATGTGCCCCAGAATCCGGAAAAGGCGGAGTTCTTCCTGCCTTTTGTGGTCAACGACTTGCTCCGTCAGGGAAAGGCCCAGGTGACGGTGCTTTCTTCGGCAGACAAGTGGTATGGGGTTACCTATCACGAGGACAAGGAAACGGTGGTAAAGGCCATTGAAGCCATGACCAAAGCGGGTACCTATCCGTCTCCCCTGTGGAAGTGACAAGACTGTGTCCATAAAAAAACTGGCCCTTTGACCATTTTTCAACAGTCAAAGGGCGAGCGAGCCGGAGACCCTTAGGAGATGATATTCCGCGAAACCCTAAGGGCTCCGGTCCTGTTGGACAATATCGTTTCCTCCGGGTTCGCAAACGCTTACCGGATCGCTTGGTAGTAGTGTGGCCTGGTGAAGGGAAACTTATGCATCCGCCAAAAAAAATCCGGGATACAGCTTGAAAAAATGCCCTGGATATGGTAAGATAATGTACGTTGTTTCGGATATTTCCGCGGAAGATAGTAGGAGGAATCAAGTCAAATATGGGTCCAATTGAAATTATTCTTGGCATCATCCTGATGCTGTTTGCCATCGCCATTATCATTGTGGTTTTGCTCCAGGAGGGCAGCCAGAAAAACCTGGGTGTTGTGACCGGCGGCGCAGATACGTTCCTTTCCAAAAACAAGGCTCGTTCTGTGGACGCATTTCTGTCTCGCTGGACCAAGGTGATTGCAGTCGGCTTTTTCGTTCTGGTCATTGTGACCAATGTCATCATGTACTTTGTGGTGTAAAGCCCGGTCAGGAAGCACGCCTCGCGGATTCCGCGAGGCGTTTTTCACTTTATCGAATGGATGAATCAAAAGGAGGAAGGGTATGATCCGCCTGGTGGAAAAAGAGGGAGAAAAGCGCCGAATGCTGGACCTTTGCGAGAAAACCCCATTCGGTGTTAAAATCTCATCTGTGGCCACGGCATACGGTTTTGATAAGAGTTTTGCCTGTTTTTGGCTGGACACGGAATCGGATGTTGTATTTTGCCTGGTTGATGGGGTGATGATCCTTTCTGGGACCGTCATGGAACGGGACCCCATCCGGCTTTTCCTTCGGACGGTGGGAGCGAAAGGGGTCATGTGTGCGGTGCGCAATGCGGAGGCCCTGGGGCTGGAGGCGGAAAGCACTGGAGATGTGCTCAAGCGGTTCCTGAAGGCCACGGACGATACCCCTCTGCCTCCCTCGCCGGTAAGAATCCGTGAGATTTATGAGCTTTTGGCGGAGACCGGAATGGTGGAAGAATTTGAACCCTTTTATCTGGACCTTTCCCACAAGCTCCGTCATCATTCGGCGCTTGCCTTGACCATCCCTGGTTTGGAGGGATTGTGCGCCTGTGCGGTTGTATCCTCCATCAGCCGGAAAGGGGCTATCCTATCGGCTTTGGCGGTCCGGGAAGACTGTCGGCGAAAGGGGATGGGCACCCGGCTGGTCCGGGAAATCGAGTCATATTTTCCAGAGAAAACTTTATATGTTTTCCGGGAAAAAGGAAAAAACAAGGAATTTTATCGTGGATTGGGATACACCAAGACGGATACCTGGGTGTATTCCACGTTATAAGGAGAGTCAGACATGGAAGTATATCCTTATTTTGCCGTTGCCCCCAAGCTGTTGGAAGCAGCCCAGCGGGCGGAGGAATTGGCAGAGCCCCAATTCCGGCAGATTGAAGAGAATCAGCGGTATAACCAGCAAAAAATGCTGGCTGCTTTTAACCGGGCGGGAGTCAGTGAAAGCCACTTTGTGGGCAGCACCGGATACGGTTATGGAGACCGGGGCAGGGAGGTGCTGGATCAGGTTTACGCCTATGCTTTTGGGGCAGAGGATGCCCTGGTTCGTCACAATTTTGTCAGCGGTACCCACACCTTGACAGTGGCCCTGTTTGGAATGCTTCGTCCTGGAGACAAAATGCTCTGTGTTACGGGGACGCCCTATGACACCATCCAAGGGGTCATAGGCATGAATGGCCGGGAGGAAAGCGGCTCCCTGAAGGAGTTTGGCATCTCCTATGAACAGATTGATTTAAGGCCTGATGGCACGCCGGATCTGGAGGCCATGGAAGAGCGGATCACTCCGGCATATCGGATGATCTATATTCAACGTTCCAGAGGATACAGTTTGCGTCCTTCTTTGCGGGTGGAGGATATTGCCCCTATTGTGGAGATTGCAAAGCGTAAAGCTCCCCAGGCTATCGTCATGGTGGACAACTGTTATGGCGAGTTTGTGGAGCGTGAGGAACCTTTGGCGGTTGGTGCCGACATCATTGCGGGTTCCCTGATCAAGAACCCTGGTGGTGGCATTGCTCCCACAGGGGGATACATTGCAGGCCGTAAGGATCTGGTAGAGCTCTGTTCCTATCGTCTCACCACTCCGGGTACAGGTCGGGAGTTGGGATGTACGCTGGGTAACAACCGTGAGCTGTTTTTGGGTGCGTTTCACGCTCCCCATGTAGCAGGGGAAGCTCTCAAGACCGCTGTTTTTGCGTCAGCTTTGTTTTCCCAGTTGGGATTTGGCGTCACCCCTACACCCCAGGAAAAGCGAGGAGACATCATTCAGGTGATGCTGTTGGAAAACAGAGAAAATCTGATTGCATTTTGTCGAGGGGTCCAAAAGGGAGCACCGGTGGATTCCTTTGTCGTGCCGGAGCCCAGTGAGATGCCTGGTTACGACAGCGAGGTAATCATGGCAGCCGGAGCATTTACCTTGGGATCATCCATTGAGCTTTCCGCCGATGCGCCTCTTCGGGAGCCTTATGCAGCCTGGATGCAGGGAGGCCTCAACTATGAGAGCGGGCAGTTGGGTATGTTGTTAGCTGCTCAGGAAATGGTCAACGAAGGTTTGATGCAGCTGTAAATACAAGTGATAGCAAGGCCCAAGAGGAAATGCCTCTCGGGCTTTTTTTATCCTTTTCTGTGGTTTATAAAGATGTTTATAAACTTTTTCCGAAAACATTTGCAAAACTCTTTAGAAAAGTTTATGGGATCAATTTCCGTTTTCTGGTTTTTTCCCTAATTATTACAGAATGAAAAATGAGGAGAGGGGGATAGGCTGAGTAAGAAAAAAGTGCTTTATAAACGTATGTCATCCTTTAGAGATCAAAAAGCATTTTATCAGAGCGCCAATTAGGAACCTTCTCTCATATGTCCCTGCCTTGCCTCAAGGGCGAGAGAAAACCAATGGATGGAGTGAATGGGATGGATCCTGTTTGTTAGAAAATCCCTGTGGCAAAAAACAGAAAAAAGGAAACAAAAAGACCGTGGTAAAACCACGGCCTTTTTGCTTTTAATGAGGATGTATTTTAGAAGACTTGTACTCTTGTTTTAGTGGATAAAGGTGGGAAGTGCCATACCGTTCAGGTTCACATAGCACATATCCTCGTGGGAAACTTCGCTGGCAAAGCGCTCGAAATCGCTCATGCGGCGAACTGCCCGGCGAGCGGCCTTGCGCTCATCGTGAGAAGCTTTGTTCAACTTTCTGGAAGTGAAGATGGTTTCAGGCTTTCTGCTCATAATCGAAGACTCCTTTATGGTCATATTGTCAAAATACTGATTTGTTTGGTTAAGAAAGAATTCTTACAGTCTCTGCCAGAGGGGGAAGGACACGCCGCTGACGTTCACATAGCACACATCGCGATTGGCGTTTTCTTCCACAAACCGGTCCAGATTGCTCATCCGGCTCTGCTTCTCGGCAGCGGCCTCCAGCTTTTCGCGGTTGGCCTTGTTCAGTTTTCTGGAAGTATAGATAGATTCAGCTTTTCTGCTCATAATTTATTTACCCCTTTCAACACTCATTCTCAATTCTCGATTTCAGAATACTTATACTACGCGGTATTTCCTAACGGGCTTTCCTAAGGATTACATTCTCTGCCACAGAGGGAAAGCCACACCGCTGACATTTACATAACAAACGTCGTGATTGGAATTGGCCTCGACGAAACGATCCAGGTCATTCATTTGACGGCGTGCTTCACGGGCAGCTTCTCTCTTCTCATGCGCAGCCTTGTTCAGCATTCTGGAAGTGTAAATGGATTCTGCTTTTCTGCTCATTGTAACTACCCCTTTCGTAGATTGAAGTTGAGGTATTGGGTTTGTGGTTTTTGATTTGTCTTTTTTGCTTCCCTCAACTTACAGCCATATTATAAAGCCGCTTTATAAACTTGTCAAGGGTTTTATAAAGATTTTTTTGAAAAATTTACGGAATTTATAAATGACACAAAAAAGCCCTCCTGCACAGCCTGTTTTTGGCTAATACAGGAGGGAAATGTGAACAAAACCTCAAATCCTTATGAGGAAACGGTTAAATCCCGCACGCTATCCCGCTCTACAAGCTCTGTTGGAAGCTCATATTTGATGCAGGGATCAGAAATTCCTAGCTTTTTCATCCTTCTCAGATTGTCCAGCAGCATCACGCATTCTCTGCCCATCAGATGACGGTAGTTCTTCACGCTGGTCAGATTGGGCTCCAGCATGGTGCAGATGGAACGGTTATCGAAGCCCACTACCGAAACATCGTCAGGAACCCTCAAGCCCATCCGTTGAACGGCTTTGACCGTGTACCAAGCCTGGCGGTCATTTTCTCCCACCAAGGCGGTAGGCATGTGGTCCAGACGTTTGAAGGCGTTTTCCAAGGGATCCAGAACATGCTGATCCCCTCTGGATCCAGTTTGGAAGTAAAATTCCCGCCGGTCCTCCAAGCCAAACTCTCGCAGAGCCTGGTGGAAACATCTGCGCCGTTCTAAATGACTGTCGTGCTCAATGCCGCTGTAAACGTAACCGATTTCCTTGTGGCCCTTTTCCTTTAAATACTGGACCACCCGGAACATGCCCTGTTCGTTGTTGATGCAGACACTGCTCACCCGCATGTCCGGGCGATAGGAATCTACGAAAACACAGGGAATGTCCAAACTATGGATATCCTTAAGGATACTTTCATCGATACAGCTGGTTTGGACAATGGCTCCCATAATTTCGCCACTGCCTTCCAAAAACCGCCGTAACCCGGCATTTCCCTGGCAGCTCATATGGAGCACCACCAAATTGTAATTGCTGTCCCGCGCTTCCATTTCCGCACCCTCCAAAACGGCAGGGTAAAAAGCAAACCGGTCGTTGGACTCATCGCAGCTGGTATAAATCAAGTATGCGATGGAGGCACGTGCATGGGGATGATTGGGATTGTTGTCGGAGCTGGCTGGTTTTGCGCCAGCCAGCATATCCCCATATCCCAAGGCCTTGATTTGCTCAATCAGGGAATGGCGCAAGGACTGGCTTACCCCTGGTTTATTGTTGAGGACCAGGGAGATGGTGGCTGGGGAAACGCCCAATTTTTTCGCCAAATCTTTCGCTTTCATACAAATGACACCACACAAAAAGGTGGAAAAAACCCACTTTATAAATTTATATAAACATTATACCGCGTTTTTTAAAAAATGCAAGTAAAAGTAGACAATTTGTGCGGAAAATAATCCGACGGTGCATGAAAACTGGATAAAAGTGGAGAGAATCCATAATTCGTTGACAAAAATCGACAGGAGGGATACAATAAACAGGAAAAATGAAAGAAGGGGAGCTAGCGTTACCGCGGCTGAGAGGAGCTTCGAGCTTAGACCCTTCGCCCTCCAGGGGCGGGAACCTGATGCGGATAATGCCGACGCAGGAAGTATTTCATCGAGCCATCACGCTACGAAAGACGATGTTTCAAGCGATGGGATGATTTGGGCTGTGCGGTTTCTCTCCGGACAGCCCTTTCTATTATATATATGGAAAGGGAGAAGGAGTATCCATGCCGGTTGCCAATTTTTCAAAAAAAGTGAGAGGAAGAATGCAATCGTGAATGCTACATCCAAACGTACAATGAACTTGGTGCTGGCTGGAGTGATGGTGGCTATGGCTACCGTGCTCAGTTTTATCAAGCCTTTTGGCCAGTTGCCCTACGGTGGGTCGGTCACTGTATGCTCTATGCTGCCGATTATGTTTTTCAGCTATCGTTGCGGGCTGAAGTGGGGGCTTTCGGCAGGCTTTGTGTTCAGTGTGATCCAGCTTTTGTTGGGACTGGGAGATCTGCGGGGATTGACTCCCGGCACCTTGATTGGCTCCATCTTTCTAGATTATATCCTGGCATTTACCGTTCTGGGATTGGGCGGCATGTTCCGGGGAAAGATCAAAAATGATGCAGCGGCCTTTACCTTGGGCAGTTTTGTGGCCATGATGCTCCGGTATTTTTGTTCCTTCCTGTCCGGCTGGGTGTTGTGGGCTGCCCTCAGCGACGCAACGGATATGCAGGGATTCATCGCTCAATTTATCCCTGCTTTGGCAAATGTTTCCGGCACCACTTTGGCCATTGTCTATTCACTGGTGTACAATGGTGTGTACATGATTCCCGAAATGGTTCTTACCTGCGTGGTGGGATTCCTGCTGGTCCAGTTGGCAGGAGACCAAATTCTGGAAAAGAAAAATTGAAACGTGGAAGTCCTAACCCATTTCCGGGTCCCTGTGGAAAAATTTCCTTCAACCCAGGGAACCTGAAGTAGACAAGCTATAAAGACTCCCCAAAACAAAGAGAACCGGCATCCGAAGAGCGTTTTCCGCTCCTAGGAGATGCCGGTTCTTATGGTTTCCTGCAGTTAAAGCAGTGCTTCAGACAAGGGGTCTTGCCGTCCTCGGAAAGAAAATGCGGTTTTTGGGGGTGAAGGAATGGAAAAAGGGGTTTACAGTTGGGGATATAGCTCGTCGAAGACAGCCCGGTTCAACGCCGGCGTATCGCGGCATTCCGCCACCAGGGTGATCACAGCGTCTTTTTCTCTGCACAAAATGGACCACTGACCGTATTTTCCGTCCGCACGGAAAGTGTTTTGCTCTCCGGCCCAGAACAGGTACCCATAGCCATAGCTGCCGTTTTCCACTTGCTTGGAGGTGCTGGCCTGGATCCATTGGGGGGAGAGAAGCTGTTTCCCGTTCCAAGATCCGTTCTGCAGGTAGAAAAGACCAAAGGTGTGCAGCTCCGACAAAGTGAGGAACAATCCCCCTGCGCCGAAGGTGTTTCCTAGAGGATCCCACTCCCAGGTGGGTCTGGTGATCCCCAGGTGCTGAAACAGGCGAGGGGTCAGGTAGGAAACCAAATCGCAACCGGCTCTACGCTGGACCAGAACGCCTGCCAGATAGGGACCCACGTTGTTGTAGACAAAATGGGTTCCCGGTTCGTAGACAAAGGGCAGGGAAAGGGAAAGCTTGACCCAGTCTTTTTCCTCATAGAGAGGCCGTTGGGCGCCCATCAGGCTGGCTTTTTCCTGACCCAAGCACATGGTGAGCAAATCTCGAACCGTGGCTTTTTTCAAATTGTCTCCGGGATTTTTGGGAAGCTCCTGGGGAAAAATATCCACCAACCGTTCCTCCAGGGAGAGCAGCCCTTCCTGAAGAGCGAATCCTACCGCGCAGGAAGTAAAGCTTTTGCTGGCAGAATACACATTGCGGCGGCACTCTTCGTCCCAAGTTTCATAGGCGATCAGTTTACCGCCCTGGGTGATTTTGACACCCAAAACCCCCAAAGGTTTTGCCCGATGGCCGAATCCTTCCAAATCCATTGTTCACAAACTCCTCTCGGATTTTTTCCCATTATATTCCATGGAAAAGAAAGGCGCAAGAGCAGATTTCCAGAACCTTCGTGGCATAAAGCCTGGAAAACCGGCCAAACTAGGTTTTGTAAAGCGTGAAGTTCATGTTTTACAAAAATCAGTGAAAACGAGGTGCCTTGTATGAACCGATTGGAATGTCAGGTGACCAGTTGCCAGCATTATCAGAACCACCAGTGTAGTTTGGCGGGGATCCAGGTAGACGGACCTTCTGCCCGGGAAAGCAGCCAGACCTGCTGCGCTTCTTTTGAAGAGCGGCGTCAGGGAGCGGGCCAAAACGCCATGCAGCAGAATCCCAGCGTAGAGACGGAGATTCAGTGTTGCGTCAAGGGCTGCACCTACAACAGTCACAATCACTGCCAGGCAGAGAACGTCTGCGTGGGCAGCTGCTGTGGGGATGTGGCTTCCAAGAGCGGTACTGAATGCCGCACCTTCCAGAACAAGTAACATTCCACTGAAAAACGGCTTGGAGGGAGAGGTCCTTCCAGGCCGTTTTGCATTATTGGAAACCTCCTGTTTGCGCTGGGAGGGGGGAGTGTGCTATAATCGTCTGAGAAGAATACGGCTTAAGCCGGGGAAAAGGGGAAATGGGGACATGAGCATCAAACTCATCGCATTTGACTTGGACGGAACAGCTTTGACAGAGCACAAATATTTGCCCGAGGCAAACCGGCAGGCCCTGGAGGAAGCGGCTCACCGGGGCGTGACGTTGGTGCCTGCTTCAGGACGGATGAAAGATTTTCTGCCCAAAGAGATTACCTCTCTCTTTGGGGTCCGGTATGTGATCACCGCCAATGGGGCAGGGGTTTATGACATGACCACAGGGGAAGCCATTTATCAGGCCCTCATTCCCAATGAAAAAGCCAAGCAAGTTCAGAACCTGCTGAACGAATACGATTTGTTCGTGGAATATTACCGGGATGGCAGCGCCCTAACTCGAAGAGGGGATCGGGAGCGGGCCATTTCCCACTTTGGATTCCCGGAATACAAGATGCACTTTTTGACGAAAGACTACCAGCTGTGGGATAATTTGTCCCAGATGTTGGAACAAACGGGCTTGTGTCCAGAGAAGATCAACCTGCCGTACCTGTCTACGCCCGCCTTGCGCCGGGAGGTGTGGGAGCGGCTGGAACAGCTGGGAGGATTGCAGCTGACCGCCTCCACTCCCGATAACATTGAGATCAACGGGGAAGGGGCAGATAAAGGGGCAGCCCTGCAGGCCCTGGCTCAACGCCTGCAGTTGACACCGGATCAGGTCATGGCTCTGGGGGATAATGGTAACGACGTGACCATGCTGCGGTATGCGGGGTATTCTGTGGCCATGGGAGACGGCTCCCAGGAAGCCAAAGATGCTGCCCGGTATGAAACTTGCCCGCACACGGAAGCGGGTTTGGCCAGAGCGGTGGAACGGTTTGTGCTGTGCTCTCAGGAATGAGGGAATGGACCGTAAAAGAAATGTGAAAAAGAGGAGCTGCTGCACTGCGCAACAGCTCCTCTTCTGTAGTTTTTAGGAGAGAGATGGTCCTTCGCTCCCAGATTATTTACTCTGAATGTACTCGTCGATAGCCCCAGCTGCGGTTTTGCCCGCACCCATGGCCAAGATCACCGTAGCGGCGCCGGTCACTGCATCGCCGCCGGCATAGACGCCTTCCCGGCTGGTAAGACCGGTGGTTTCCTCCACGATAATGCCGCCCCATTTTTGGGTTTCCAATCCTTTGGTGGTGGATTTAATCAAGGGATTGGGAGAAGTGCCGATAGCCATAATGACGCAGTCCACGTCAAGCACAAACTCTGAGCCGGGAACCTCCACCGGGCGACGGCGTCCGGAAGCATCGGGCTCGCCCAATTCCATACGAATGCACTCCATGCCCCGTACAAAGCCGGTTTCATCTCCCAGAATCTTGGTGGGGTTATTGAGCAGATGGAATACAATGCCTTCTTCCTTGGCATGTTCCACTTCTTCCGCCCGAGCGGGCAATTCCTTTTCGGAACGCCGGTAAACGATGAAGACTTCCTCGGCGCCCAGACGCTTGGCACACCGGGCAGCGTCCATGGCCACGTTTCCGCCGCCAACTACCGCCACACGCTTGGCATGCTCGATGGGGGTGTCACTGCCGGGCAGGTAGGCCTTCATCAGATTGACTCGAGTGAGGAATTCGTTGGCGGAGTAAACCCCTTTCAGGTTTTCCCCGGGAATATTCATAAATCGGGGAAGTCCAGCGCCGGAGCCGATAAATACAGCCTCGAAGCCCTGTTCCAAAAGTTCGTCGATGGAAAGAACGCGGCCAATGACCATGTTGGTTTCCACTTTGACGCCCAAGGCTTTCAGGGTATCGATTTCCTTCTGCACAATGTCCTTGGGCAGCCGGAATTCGGGAATCCCGTAGACCAATACGCCGCCAGCGGTGTGGAGTGCTTCAAACACGGTGACTTCATAGCCCTTTTTAGCCAGGTCGCCGGCGCAGGTCAAACCGGAAGGACCGGAACCCACTACAGCCACCTTGTGTCCATTGGGAGTGGGATGATGAGGAGCCTCGCAGACGTTGGAGTTGTGCCAGTCGGCCACAAACCGTTCCAGTCGGCCAATGCCCACGGGCTCTCCCTTGATACCGCGGACACACTTGGACTCACACTGGGTTTCCTGGGGACAGACCCGGCCACACACGGCAGGCAGGGAGCTTTGCTGGGTGATAATCTGATAGGCTCCCTCAAAATCTCCTTCTGCTACTTTTGCAATAAAGTCCGGAATGGCGATGCCAGCCACACAGGGTTTATTTTTGCAGTGGAGACACCGCTGAGCCTCGTCCAAAGCCTGTTCTTCCGTATAGCCCAAAGCCACTTCCAGGAAGTTTTTGTTGCGGACGTCAGGGGCCTGGGAAGGCATTTCGTTTTTCTTCAAAGACATATTGGGCATCTCACTGCACCTCCTTCCGGAACAGATTACAGGTATCCTCATAGGCGTGACGTTCAAAATCCCGATACATGGTACCTCTTGCCATAGCTTCGTCAAAATCCACTTCAAAGCCGTCAAAATCGGGGCCATCTACGCAGGCAAATTTGGTTTTGCCGCCTACCGTCAGCCGACAGCCGCCGCACATGCCGGTGCCGTCGATCATGATGGGGTTCATACTCACCACGGTTTTGATGTTGTGTGCCTTGGTCAGCTGCACCACAAATTTCATCATCACCAGGGGCCCGATGGCGATCACCTCGTCATAGTCTTCCCCGGCCTGAATCAGCTGCTCCAGGGCGTTGGTCACCAGCCCTTTTTCCCCATAGCTGCCGTCGTCGGTCATGATTACCAGCTTATCGCTGACAGCTTGGAACTGTTCTTCCAGGATCACCAGGTCCTTGTTTCGGAATCCCACAATGGAATGGACCACGGCGCCCTGCTGATGGAGCTTTTTGGCAACGGGATAGGCAATGGCGCAGCCCACGCCGCCGCCAATAACCGCCACTTTTTTCAAACCTTCCGTTTCGGAGGGCCGGCCCAGGGGACCTACAAAATCCTGGAGGCAATCGCCTTCCTCCAGATGGTTGAGTTTTTCGGTAGTGGCTCCCACAATCTGGAAGATAATGGTCACGGTGCCCCGTTCCCGGTCAAAGTCGGCCACCGTCAGAGGAATACGTTCCCCTTTTTCGTCCACTCTGAGAATGATAAACTGACCCGGTTCCGCTTTCCGGGCCACCAAGGGCGCGTCAATTTCCATCAGAGTCACGGTGGGATTGAGCGCCTGTTTTTTCACGATACGGTACATAGGCATTTCTCCTTTACAATGGGTCCCACCCCGCCTGACCGAGAGGCGGCCCTCCGGTGGGACCTTTAGGTGCTTCTCCCTATTATACTGGAAAAGAGGACGGTTTTCAATGTTTTTCCGATTTCTTCCCGGTTCTTTTCAAAAGCCTTTTCCAACCCGGGGAGGGAGCCGTCACAGTTTTCCCAAAACCCTGCCTTGACACTCCAATCGGTCGTAGGAGGAAAAGGGGATGGGAGGATACTTGGGATTCAGGGAAACCAGCTGCTGCTGGCCCAATTGTTTCATATATCCTTCTCCGTTGAGGGAGAAGATTCCCACTTCACCGGGACGCACAGATTCCCCGTCCAGCCGCTGGACAAAGACAATATCTCCGTCCTTGTAGGCGGGCTCCATGCTGTCACCGTTGACCCGAAGGCAGCAATGGGCATGTTCGGGAACCCGTTGGGTGGGGATTTCCATCCGGGTGGTGTAATAGGTATCCCCCAAAGGTTCGCCCGTGCCGGCGGATACAGCCAGGTCATAGAGGTTGATATAGGTGACCCAGCCTTTCTGTTCCCGTTGAGCCAGATGGGTCATCCGGTCATGTTCCGTTTTCAAAACCCCATCCACGGCCCGTTTGCCGTAATGGTCCAGGGTTCTGTATTTTTTCAAAAATTCCATTTCCTCAAAGGAAACGGTAAATCCCTTTGTTTTGGCGTAGTTGGGATCCGTCAAGTCATCCCGCAGAAAAAAATCCGTTGTGGTGTGGAAGTAGTCGGCCAGTTTCCCTGCGGTGGAGAGCTGAAGCCCTTCGTATCCCCGTTTGTACCAATTGTCGATGGTGGTATAGGGGATCCCGCTGCCCCGGGAGAGATTTCGGCGGTTGAGACCATCCCGTTTCATGAGGAAATCCAACTTTTCCAAAAACGTCATACACACTCCACCTGCTTTCTTGCCCATAGAATACCATGAAAAGAGTAAACAAGTCAACTAGAAATACTCATATGGAGAAAATTTCTGTTGACAAATATTCATACGAGTAATAAAATAAAAATAGAACACCCGAAAGAGGAATTTTTCTCCATACCCAGCCGATCCGGTTTGAGGGGGAGTTTCTCAAAGGGGGTTCGAAACTTGGAATGGAGAAAAGGGGAGGAAATCATGGATTACGAAACTATGGCCAGGGATTACCTGGCGGAGGTGGAGCGGATTGATCGGAGAATTGATCTGTTGCGGCGACAAGGGCGGGATCACCGTCAAGCGGACTTGTGGGAGCGCATTGGCCATCTCCGGGAAATCCGGGATGACTTGCGGGTGACAGCCCATGTATTGCAGCGCCGGGCGGCGCAGACCGCATGAAGCGGGAGCAATTTGAGCAGGTACCCTATCTGCGGGAGGAGCTGGAGCTGTTGGGACGTCTTCCCGGAGAGGAGATAAAGGCCCTGCAGATCCGGAAAACTTTGGAGGAAGCGGAAACTCTGTGCAGGCAATTGCCCGATTCCAAGGCCAGATTGGTGGCCCGGAAGGTGATGGAGCACGGAGCGCCCATTCCCTGGAAGGAAATTGTTGCGGAATTGGGGTATCGATGGACTGTAGGAAAAGCCCGTTACGCCTATGACCGGGTTTGCCGGTATGGGTTTGAAGGGGAACACCACAGGAGAACAGGAGGATGACCGTGGTAAGAGAAAAAATCGATTGCCCCTTTCCCGGAACTTGCCGGGATTGGGGACTGGGGGAAGTCTGTCGGCGCGGGGCGTGTCCCTACCGGATCCGCCGGCGGAAACAGGTGGCCTGGGAGATCCAGAAGTTGGCGAAAAAGGGGTCTTTGACCCAAGACCAAGAGAAAACACTGGAAACTCTTAAGATGCAGTATGCCCAGCTGTTGAGGGGAGGTGATCCTCATGGGAGGAAAACGCCGGCCTCGGAGTGTCCGGGGGATGGAGCAGGTGGTCCGCCAGTACATGCAGGACTGTGAGTCTCAGGAAAAATATCCCACCGTAACCGGGTTGGCTTTGGCCCTGGGTTTTTCCGGCAGAGAAGCCTTGGAGCAGTTTGAAAGCATGGCAAAGGAAAGTCCGGTGGGGGAATTGCTGGCCCGATCCCGTTCCCTGATCGAGGAGGCCAATGTCCAGGCGGTGTACCGGCGGGACACTTCCACAGGGGCTAAATTTATTTTGCAGAGCAGTTTCGGGTATGGAGAAAAGGTGGAACGGGAGCCTGGCCCCATCACCGTCCGGGTGGAAGGAGAGGGGGGATGATATGGAGGTGACCATTCCCAACAGGGCCTTTAACTCCCTGTTTCTTCCTTTGCTCCGGGACAACGTTCACCGGTATCTGATTTTATATGGCGGAGCGGGGTCCGGGAAGAGTGTGTTTGCGGTCCAGCGTTTTGTGTACCGGTTGTTGTCCCTGCCCTTGTGCAATGTGTTGGTGGTCCGGGCAGTGGCAGCCACCCATCGGGATTCCACTTACGCTCTGTTCCGGCAGATCATCAGTCGGTGGGGACTGGAGGGACTCTTTTCCTGGAAAGACTCCGATTTGAGGATCACCTGTGTCAACGGGAATTCTGTGATTTTCAAAGGCCTGGATGATTCGGAAAAGCTCAAATCCCTTACCTTTCCCAAGGGAGAGCTGACGGATATCTGGATCGAGGAGGCCTCGGAAATCCGGGAAGAAGATTTTAACCAATTGGATGTTCGGTTGCGAGGTCAAGGAAGTCACAAGCAGATGGTTTTGACCTTCAATCCGGTATCGGTGCTTCACTGGATCAAGGGACGTTTTTTTGACCGGAAGGATCCCAGAGCTCTGGTGTTGAAATCCACCTACCGAGACAACCGTTTTTTAGATGAAGACTACAAGCACACCTTGGAAGGCTACAAGGATACGGATCCCTATTACTACGCGGTGTACTGTTTAGGGGAGTGGGGGGTGTTGGGCCAGACCATATTTGACGCCCGAAAGGTTTCGGAGCAGCTGGCCCGTTGGACAAAACCTGTAGGGCAGGGAGAATTTGTGTTCTCCACCGGGTATGATCCGGAGGCTCATGAGGTGTTGGTGGAGGATCCTTCCATTCGATGGGTGGAATTGCCCCAGGGTCCCGTTCAAATGTACCGGCGTCCCCAAGGGGGACACAGCTATGTGATAGGGGCAGACACTGCTGGAGAAGGTTCTGACTTCAACGTAGGTCAGGTGATTGACCATGCCACAGGGGAGCAGGTGTGCACCATTCGCGGCCAAATGGATGAGGACCTGTTTGCCAAGCAACTGTATTGCCTTGGTAAGTATTACAATACAGCGTTGATTTCCATAGAGGCAAACTTTTCCAGTTACCCTATTCGGGAGTTGGAAAGACTGCGGTACCCCCGGCAGTATGTGCGCCAGACAGAAGACAGCTTTACTCATCGGACCCGCCAAAGCTACGGGTTTAAAACCAGCAGCGTAACCCGGCCTTTAGTGATTGCAGGGCTGGTGGAAGTGGTTCGGGAACATGTGGATTGGATCCATGACCGGGATACTCTCAACGAAATGCTCACTTTTGTGCGCAATGAACACGGAAGGCCTCAAGCTCAGGAAGGGGCACACGACGATTGTGTCATGGCGTTGGGAATCGCCTATTACAGCCGGTCCAGAACACCGCTTCCGGGAATTTCGGGGGAAAGCAGTCCTTTTGTTTCGGTAGACAGAAAAGATGGAGAGGAGGGGGAAACATCATGGACCAATGGACCCTGGTAAGCAGTTTGTCGTTGCTGGTAGGGCTGACTGCAGCGGTAGCGGGGCCCATTGTCAAGCTCAACGGCACCATTTCCCGACTGTCTGCCATTTTGGAGCATGTGTTGTCCCGTTTGGACAAGCTGGAAGGAGAGGATGAAAAACTCCGGGCCAGGAACGAGGCATCGGAACGGATGTTGGGAAATCGCATTGACCACCAGGACAGGCGGCTGAATCACTGTGAAAATCGCCTGGCTCTGTTGGAACAAAATAAGGGAGGCGCTTATGGGAAAAATCAATTGGAAAGCCAGAAGTAAGAATCCAATTTTCTGGGCCCAGGTGGGGGTGGCTCTGGTGTCCCCCATCTTGGTGGGGCTGGGACTCCAGTGGGACCAGTTGACCACATGGCAGGCTTTGGGAGATGCCCTGTGGCGGGCCGTTCAAAATCCGGTGATCGTGGTGTCGGTGATAGGGTCCTTGTGGGCTTGCATTACGGATCCTACCACAGAGGGGTGGGGTGACAGTCAGGAGGCACTCACCTACACTTCTCCCAAATCCAAAGAAACCTGATGGAAATTCCATCCTAATACTTGCGAATACGGTTTGGCGGTGAGGCTCACCGGGAAAAGAGAAAAATGAAAGGGGCTGTTGCATGTCGACAACAGCCCCTTTGCTATGTTTGGTGCATTACCGCAAAATCAGGACCAAGGCCGTGATATCATCCTCGTGTCCGTCGCTTCTACGGTTCCGAGCTTCCTGGGTGATTTGCTGAGCCAGCAGGTTGGGATTTTCCTCTTCGTCCCAATGGAGCACCAGATCCTCCAGCCATTCCTGACCACAGGCGGTGACACCGTCGGACATCAGGACGATCACATCTCCGGGGGAAAGATCCCGGTGGTAGGAGGCAAACTCCACCTGCGGCATAATGCCCACTGGGACGCTGGAAGGCTCGATCCACTCTACCCGGTGCCCTTTCCGAAGGACGGTACAGGCGGCGCCCGCCTTGTGGAAATCTGCCCGGCCCGTGAAAAGGTCAAGACAGGCAATATCCAGAGTAGCCAAGGATTCGTCTCCGCTTTTGGCGATCAGGGCGGAGTTGACGGTCTGGAGCATGCTGTCGAATCCAATGCCGGCTTTGAGAAGGCTTTCCGCCATGGCGCAGGTCATGGCCCCGTCCACCGCAGCACGTCCGCCGGTTCCCATGCCGTCGCTGAGCACGGCGATCAGCCGGCCGCAGCCGTCGTAGAAAACGCTGGCGCAATCCCCGCAGAAGGCTCCGTTTTTGGCGCTGTACTGAGAGAAGCCCCGTGCTGCATCGAAGGCAGGACGTTGGCACATCTGAAGTCTGCAATGCTCCCCGGTGGAACTGACACAGGGCGGGGAAAAGACTCTGCCGCATGCGGTGGAGATCTCCCGGGTAAAGACGGCCCGGTTCAGTCGTTTCTGGCGGTGCCGCTCCCCCTCCGCTTCAATGGTCATCCGGCCAAACCGGTCCAGACGACAGCAGACCTCCAAAGGTGTGATGCCGTTTTCCCGAAGGATTTCCGTGACTCTGCCGGCTGCTTCCTCATCGAAGTTCTGGTACTGGGAAAATTCCCCGGCCATTTCTTCCAGAATGTCGGAGGTGGTTTTAAAATGCTCTTCCACCACATCCCGGATTTGGGTAGCCCGCAGTTCGGCAGCTTCCTTAATCAGATAACGGCCGTAATTTTTATTGATCTCATCCCGCATTTCCCCCATACGGCCGCACCGCTCGGAAAATTCTCTGGTAAAATCCAAGGTATCCACCCGGCCTTTTTCTTTCAGAAAGTGGGTGAGTTGGCTGAAGTTTTCCAGAGTTTCCTCCTTGTGCTTGCGCCAGCAGACCCCACGGGAGCTGCATCCAGCGCAAATGGTTTCCACGGAACGGTCGTAGACGCCTTGAAGGCTGGGGGCGCAGAGGCCGGACAATTTTTGGGAGATCTCCTCCACGGAGGTGTGAACCTGGGAAAGGGCTTGAGCGGCGTGGCGCAAACGCAGGATGATATTGCCACGAAGAGCTCCGCCGCTGAGGGTATCTTTTCGTACGCCGAACAACTGGGCGATTCTCTGACTTTTGGGCAGGACCATGTAAAAGATGGTGGCAGCCCCTACTTCCAAAGCTCCTCGGAGAATGTATTGATTTCCGCTGGCGCCCACCTGCATGGACGCGATGCCGTGGGAAAGGATAAAGGCCACGGCTGTAGCGACTTTACCCATGGGAGAAAATACACCGGCCATGAGGCCGCCCAGACCGTAAGCTCCGGAAAGATAGGAAAGTCCGGCGGTGGAAAGACCTTGAATTACCCCGGCGGCTACTCCGGCTACGGTTCCGCCGCTGATGCCTCCTAGCCTGGCACAGGTCAGCACCATAAGTACCATGAGGATTCTTCCCAGAGAAACACCCCCGAAGGTGATGCCCGAAAAGGAGAGCACCACGATGCCTACAGAAACCGTCAGCGCGGCCACATCGCCGCTGTCGTAGACGCCGGAGGACCGGGCTTTCCCGTCACCGGTCAGACCGGAAAGGAGGTTGGCACCTCGCCGGAGAAAATAGGCGCAGCCCGCTCCCAGGAAAGATTCCGCCACATAGAGGGCGGCAGTGTAAGAAAGGGATCCCCGGAGAAAAACCATGGTGATTCCCGTCAGCAGCAAGGGGAGAAAAGCGGTGATGGGGGCAAACAGCGCATGGGAGTTGACAGGCTTCAATTCGGACAGGGACCACCGGATAGCAGCCACCGCCATCAGAGAAGCCACATAGCGTACGGGAATATAGACCGGGGAAGGCAGCAGGTAACCCAAGGAGGAACCGATCACAGCGGCCCACATGCCTCCCCAGGGAACGCTGGCGGCAACCGCCACCCCGAAGGGTGCAAACTTTCCGAACACCAATCCCCGGGAGCAAAGCATTCCTCCCAGGAAACCGAACACTTGGAGCAGGGCCTTGCGGGCGTAGGGAGAGGAAAGGGCCTCTTCCACCCGGGACCGAATTTGTTGTACTCTTGTCTCTTCCACCGAAAACACCCCTCAACAATAAAAATTATGGAAACCACATATGCAGTTGGTGAAAGAATTATACCTGGAACCTTCCCGAGATTCTGTCACTTCCGGGAGGGGCATTTCTGTCACTTTACCCAGGAACATTTCCATTTGCTCCCTTTGGGGGCGGTTGGCAAGCCCTGGTGCCGAAAAAGGCGTGCAAAAAGATTATGGTAATCGATTATGTAATCTTCTTCTTGTTTCTTTTCCGTTTGACAATTTCTCTTGGGGAGAGTATAATAAGGAAAATCAAAAATCAAACCGTTGAACGGGAGCAAGTAACGCAGCAAAAGTCCCTTTGCAGAGAGCCGTGGCCGGTGGAAACGCGGCAGGGGAGGCGGCGCCAATGGACCCGGGAGGGCGGACCGGAAAGGAGAGTCCTAAGGGACGGTCCCGTATGGTCCGACGTTTTCCGCGTTAAGGAGTGAAAGCGGGCAAAAGATTCTTTTGTCAATGTGGGTGGCACCGCAGGTTAGACCTGTCCCTAAACCTTGGAAACAAGGGAGGGACGGGTTTTTTATTTTTTGGAAAGCCGGCGGTGCTGGAAAATCTTTGAGAAAGTGAGTGGAGTTTCATGAAATATCAGTTTTCACAGCGTGTTCAGAGTTTGAAGCCTTCCGCCATTCGGGAGATTTTAAAGAACTCTTCCGATCCAAATGTGATTCCCCTGTCCGCAGGAAATCCTGCGCCGGATGCCTTCCCCTATGACGCAGTCCAGGCCATTTCCCAGGAATTGCTGCAAAACACGCCCATTGAGGCTTTGCAGTATGGTGTGACGGAGGGATATACGCCTTTGCGGCAGCACCTGTCTGCTTACATGCGCAGCAAGCACGGAGTGGGTGGGGATAACGACGATATTCTCATCACCAGCGGCGCCCAGCAGGTCATGGATCTGTTGACTAAGACTTTGCTCAACGAGGGAGATACGGTGCTCTGCGAATCTCCCAGCTTTATCGGTTCCCTGAACACTTTCCGTTCTTACCGGGCAAAGCTGGTGGGTATTCCCATGGAAGAAGACGGCATTGACACCGAAAAACTGGAAGAGGCTCTGAACACGGAAAAGAATGTGAAATATCTCTACACCATTCCCAATTTCCAGAACCCCTCCGGGATCACCATGAGCCTGGAAAAGCGGAAGAAGGTTTATGAGCTTTGCCGGGATCACGGGGTGATTGTTCTGGAAGACAATCCCTATGGAGATCTGCGGTTTGCAGGGGAAGATGTTCCCTCCATCAAGTCGCTGGATACAGAGGGCGTGGTGGTCTATGCCGGTTCCTTCTCCAAGGTGATTTCTCCTGGCATGCGGGTAGGCTATGCCATTGGTCCCAAGGAGGTCATCCAGAAGATGGTGGTGTGCAAGCAGGGCGAGGACGTCCACTCCAATATGTGGGCCCAGATCGTCTGTCACCGGTTTATGACTGAATACGACTACGAAGCCCATCTGAAGGGGCTTCGGGAGATTTACCGCCGGAAGAGTTCCATCCTTTTGGAGGCTATGGGGAAGTATTTCAAGCCTCTGGGAATCACCTGGAGCAAATTTGAAGGCGGCCTGTTTGCTTGGTGCACCTTGCCGGAAGGCGTAGACATGCTGGAGTTTGTAAAGAAAGGCATGGAGCGCAAGGTTTGTGTGGTGCCCGGCACTGCCTTCCTCACCGATGAGAGCGAACCCTGTTCCTCTTTCCGAATCAATTTTTCCACCCCCACCGACGAACAGCTCCGGCAAGGGATTCAGCTGCTGGCTGAAACCTTCCAGGAGATGACAAAATAAAAGGAGTATTGCTATGGAAACGCAACAGAAAAAACGAGTTCTCAGCATGATCCAACCCACGGGCACCTTTACCCTGGGCAATTACCTGGGCGCCCTGAAAAATTTTGTCCGTTTACAGGACGATTACGAATGTGTTTACGCCTTGGCGGATCTTCACGCCATTACCGTGCGGCAGCAGCCTGGAGATTTCCGGAAGAACACCTTGTCCGCCTACGCTCTGATGCTGGCCATGGGCATTGACCTGAATAAGTCCATTTTCTTCATCCAGAGCCAGGTGCCTGAGCACGCTCAGCTGGCTTGGGTGCTCAATTGCTACACCCAATTTGGGGAGTTGTCCCGGATGACCCAGTTTAAGGATAAATCCCAGAAGCATGCTGACAACATCAACGCAGGCCTGTTCACCTATCCCTGCCTGATGGCCGCCGACATTCTGCTGTATCAGGCGGACTATGTGCCCATTGGAGCGGACCAGAAGCAGCATCTGGAATTGACCCGAAACATCGCCGAGCGTTTCAACGGCCTGTACAGTCCCACCTTCATCGTGCCGGAACCCATTATTCCCAAGCATGGTGCCCGGATCATGTCCCTCCAGGATCCCACCAAGAAAATGTCCAAGTCCGACGAAAACGTCAACGGCTTTATCACGGTGCTGGACGATCCCGATACCATCCTGCGGAAATGCAAGCGGGCCGTCACCGACAGTGAAGCTCTGGTTCGTTTTGATCCGGAGAATAAGCCCGGTGTCTCCAACCTGATGGGCATCTACTCCTGTGCCACCGGCAAAACCATGGAGGAGATCGAAGAAGAGTTTGCTGGCAAGGGCTACGGGGAGTTCAAGCCTGCCGTGGCGGAAGCGGTAATCGCCGAGCTCAAACCCATCCAGGAACGGTATCACCAGTTGATCGCCGACAAGGCCTACCTGGAGCAATGCTTCAAGGACAACGCTCCCAAGGCGGAACACATTGCCCGGAAGACGCTCCAGAAGGTCATGAAGAAAGTGGGATACCTGTCCCTGTAAGAAAAGGGAGAAACCGTAATAAGTTTTCGGAAGTTGTCAGGTTGGAGGGGCAGTGTCCCAATGCCTATGGAAAGGGCAGCTTTGCATAACCAGAAACGGAAACCCGTACCAGGTGTTTCCCCAAAAAAGTCCCGCAAGCCTTTATGGTTTGCGGGACTTTTTTCATTGCAAAGAAATTGTCACTGCTGGGAATCCTGCTGCTCTTGCAGGTTTTCCAAAGCTACCCGGGTGGCTTCAATAACGAACGCGGAAAAGGTACAGTCCGTCCCCCGAATCGCTGCCTCCACCTGTTCAATCACTTGGTTGGGAAAGCGAATGGATTTATTTGTGCTGGTGGGAGATTTTGGAATTTTTTTGGGAATGCGAAATTGCTTCATTGTTTCACCCTACTACAAATAACTGTTTTGCGTTTATGTGCTACAACTAGTCTAACGTAGTTATATTACAAAATATGCATTATATTTCCGTAATACAATTTTGTTGCACACGGATTAGCCTTGTAGTATACTGTGAAAAAAGGGGGATGGGCATGGAGGAAAAACAGATACCCCATGATGGGGAGGCAATTAGGAAAGCCTTGCGGGAAAATCTGCGTAAATTTCGGACGGAAGCCCGGTATTCCCAGCAGGATGTGGCCCAAATTCTGGGAATTAACCGGGCAACCTACACATACTACGAAACTGGGAAAACCACCCCCAGCATCGTAGACCTGTGGGTGTTGGCCCGGCTGTATCACCGACCCTTGGAGGAATTCCTTCGGTAGAACCTGCCTGTAAGGCCACTCGATACCGCACCCAGCGCCGTAAAAAAGCCGCCCTTTTGGTGGGCGGCTTTCCTTATTTTTCGATATATTCCCGAACAAAGAAGTCGGCGCCAAGACGGTCGCAGATTTCTTTGCATGCCTCGATTTCCTCTTTGGGCATGGTGTCCACCACGGTCATCCGCACATGGGGCACATTGAAAACGGCAGTAGCCGTAAACTTCTGGATGGCGGGGAAGGCTTCCAGCCCAAACTGACTGTGGCACAGAGCGTCATATTTTTCCGCGGTGCTGGCGTTGAGACTGATGGAAATAGCATCCACGCGCCCGTCCAATTCCAGAGCAGCGTTGCGTCCGGTGATCAGGTTGGCCAGACCGTTGGTGTTGATGCGGATCAAATGAGAGCCATGCTCCTTGATTTTATCACAGAGCCACATCATGTCATCCCAGCGGCAGGCGGGCTCCCCGTAGCCGCAGAAGACCACTTCGTCGTAGCGGTTCAGATCCCGCCGGGAAAGCTCTTCCCAAATTTCTTCTTTAGTAGGCTCCCCGTTTTTATACCACAGGTTGTCGGCGTAGAGGCTGCCGGAGCTGTTGTTCCGCAAGCAGAACTCACAGCGGTTGCAGCACTTGTTTGTCATGTTGACGTAGAGGTTCCGTTCATACTCGTAGGTGATAGGCGCACCATAATCTTTGGACGTTGTCTGTTCCATAATCCTGTCCCAATCCTTTCTCAAAGGTTTCCCCAAACACTTACACAATGCCGAAGAGCCGACGGGCGTTGTCCGCAGAAGCATCCAGCACTTCCTGAGGAGGAATGCCCCGAAGCTCTCCGATTTTCTCCGCTACCAGAGCGATGAGGGAGGAGTCGTTTCGTTTTCCCCGATAGGGCACAGGGGCCATATAGGGGGCGTCCGTTTCCAGCAGGAGCCGGTCCAGGGGGATTTCCCGGGCCACATCCAGAGCATGGCGGGCATTTTTAAAGGTGACCACTCCGCCCAAACCGATATACATACCCAGTTTCAAAATTTCCTTGGCGGTTTCCCAACTGCCGGAGAAGCAGTGGACCACGCCTTCGGGCCGATATTTTTGAAGGAACTCCAAAACATCCCCATGGGCTTCCCGGTCGTGGATCACCACGGGGAGGGAAAGCTCTCGGGCCAGTTCCAACTGGGCGGCAAACACTTCCTTTTGCCGGTCCTTGGGGCACTCATCCAGCCAGTGATAATCCAGCCCGATTTCCCCCACGGCCACCATCTTGGGATCCAGGAAAAATTCCCGCAGCTGGTTAAGCCAGTCGTCAGGCAGATCCTTGGCTTCCTCGGGGTGAATCCCGGCGCCCCCGTACACATAGTCATAACGACGGGTCAGCTCCAAGGTGGTCCGGGAGGTGGCCAGATCGGCTCCCATGTTGATAATGCCCGTGACTCCCCGTTCCGGCAGAATCCAACCCAAAAGTTCCTCCCGGTCGCCGTCAAACTGGGGGTCGTCATAGTGGGCGTGGGAGTCAAAAATAGAATGCGTCATTTTTTTCTGTACCTTTTCTCAATGTTTCCGTGGCACCAGATTAGCCACCCAAGGCCGGCGGTGCAGCAAAGCAGCGCCATCGCTGCCGCGGCAAGGGGATGGAGAAGTCCCAAAAGCCCGCCCAGCCACCAGGGCAGGGAGTAGAGGAGAAATATGCGACTGTGAGCCCTGTTATAGGCCGGCACATCTGTGACGGATTCCCGGGGAACCTTGACCCCGGACCAGAACCACATGGGATCCCTGCGCCGCCGGGCGTAAAGGCCAAACCCCAGGAAGAGACCGCCGCAGATCCACATGCACACCAACATAATGATTTTTCCCGCCATCTTTTTGCCCTCTCCACAAAGTTGTCAGCAGAGCTTTGCGCCTGCGGGGATACTGTCATCCACGATCATCAGGTGCAGGGCTTCCTCGCCCTTTTCGGTGTGTACCGCGGAGAGGAGCATGCCACAGCTCTCCAGACCCATCATCTTCCGAGGGGGCAGGTTGACGATGGCCACCAAGGTCTTTCCCACCAGATCTTCGGGCTCATACCACTTGTGAATACCGGAAAGAATCTGCCGATCCGTGCCAGTGCCGTCATCCAGGGTAAACTTCAAAAGCTTCTGGCTCTTTTTCACAGCTTCGCAGGCTTTGACTTTTACTGCACGGAAATCGCACTTGCAGAAGGTGTCAAAATCCACCTGCTCGGTGAGCTGAGGCTCCACTTCAATTTCCGGCTGAGGCTTTGCGGCCTCTTCCATGGCGGCTACTTTGTCCATCACTTCATTGACATCCAGACGTGCAAAGAGGATTTCCGGCTTGTCGGTGACCTTGTTCCCGCTGGGATACAGACCGGTTTTTGCCAGGTCATCCCAATCTCGGGGCTTAGCGTTCAGCTGAGCGAAGATCTTCTCGCAGGTGTCGGGCATGAAGGGCTGCAGCAGGGAAGCGCCCAGGCAGATGCAATCCACCAGATTATAGAGCACTGTGGAAAGCCGGGGCTTGCTCTCTTCGGACTTGGCCAAAGCCCAGGGCATGGTCTCATCAATATATTTGTTGCAGCGCTTGAAGAGGGCGAAGATTTCGGTGATGGCATCGGCCACTTTCAGATCCGCCATCTTGGCAGTAGCCTTATCCCTGCAGGCGGCAGCCACAGCCTTCAGATCATCGTCCACGGCTTCGGTAACGCCGGTGTCGGTGACCACACCGCCAAAATATTTGTTGCTCATGGAAATGGTTCGGTTCACCAGATTCCCCAGGGTGTTTGCCAAATCGGAGTTGGTTCGTTCGGTGACCAGTTCCCAGGTCAGGTTGCCGTCATTGTCGTAGGGCATTTCATGAAGCAGGAAGTAACGCACGGCGTCCACGCCGAACATGGATACCAGATCGTCGGCGTAAATGATGTTGCCCTTGCTTTTGCTCATCTTGCCGCCATTCATCAGCAGCCAAGGATGACCGAACACCTGCTTGGGCAGGGGCAGATCCAGGGCCATCAGGAAGATGGGCCAATAAATGGTGTGGAAGCGGATGATGTCTTTGCCAATCAGATGCAGGTCGGCAGGCCACAGCTTTTTAAACTGTTCCGTGCTCTCCTCTCCGCAGTGATAGCCGATGCCGGTAATATAGTTGGTCAAAGCGTCCAGCCACACGTAGACCACATGCTTGGGATCAAAGTCTACCGGGATGCCCCACTTAAAAGAAGTGCGGGACACGCACAGATCCTGCAGGCCGGGCAGCAGGAAGTTGTTCATCATCTCGTTTTTCCGGGCCACGGGCTGGATAAACTCGGGATGCTCGTTGATATAGTCGATCAGCCGCTGAGCGTATTTGCTCATTTTAAAGAAGTAGGCCTCTTCCTTAGCAGGATGGACTTCCCGGCCGCAGTCAGGGCATTTGCCGTCCACGAGCTGGCTTTCCGTCCAAAAGCTTTCGCAGGGGGTGCAGTACAGGCCCTCATAAGCGCCCTTGTAGATGTCCCCTTTGTCGTAAAGGTACTTGAAAATTTTCTGGACTTCCCGTTCGTGGTAGTCATCGGTGGTGCGGATGAAGTGGTCATAGGAGACGTTCATCAAGTCAAACTGTTCCTTGATGATGCCGGCCACCCGGTCCACAAACTCTTTGGGGGTAACGCCTTCGGCTTCTGCCTTCAGCTCGTTTTTCTGGCCGTGCTCGTCGGTGCCGGTCTGGAAGAAAACATCGTACCCTTCCAGACGTTTGAAGCGGGCAATACTGTCCGCCAGCACAATCTCATACACGTTGCCGATATGGGGCTTGCCGGACGTGTAGGCGATGGCCGTAGTGAGATAATACTTTCCCTTGTTGCTCATGATAGACCCTCCATCCCGCTCAATAGGCGGCTGAATACAGAAATTAAAGGAACCTGGAAACGCGGTTGGCGATTTAGCGGAAGATCAATACGGAAAACACCGTAGCGATCATTAAAATGGCCAAGACCCAGGCGACAATACGAACGAACAGCCTTCTGTGTTTATCGTTGTAACCTTTCATGGATGGCGCCGTCCTTTCCCGCGAATTTATCCAAAAGCCGATAATTACCTAATAGTTTACCATTTTTCCTCTGGTTTGTAAACAGGGATTTTCCGGAACGGAAGGTCCTTCTGGCGAAAACCTGTTTGACAATCCTGTTTTGCTGTACTACACTGAAGTCTATGGTTCAACGAAGCATTGAAGCATGATAAAATGAAATCAGACGGAGGAATTTTTATGGTATACAGAGAAATGAGCTGTCTTGCCATCCACGACATTTCGGGGGTAGGCAAGTGCTCTTTAACGGTGGCGCTGCCGGTTCTTTCCTGTTGTGGGGTGGAGACCTCTGTGATGCCCACGGCGGTGCTTTCCACCCACACAGGGGGATTCCAGGGATTCACATATCGGGACTTGACGGAAGATTTGCTGCCCATGGCCCAGCATTGGAAGAAGCTGGGGTGTCGTTTTTCCTCTTTGTACAGCGGCTTTTTGGGAAGCGCTGACCAGATCGGCATAGTGGAGCAGATGTTTGACTGGTTCCGGCAGGAAGACACTTTGGTGATGGTGGACCCGGTGATGGGGGATGGAGGAAAGCTGTACCAGACCTATACCCAGGAAATGGCGGACGGCATGTCTCGACTGTGCAAAAAGGCGGACATTGTGGTGCCCAATATGACGGAGGCCTGTCATCTGCTGGGAAGGGCGTACAATCCCGGACCCTACACCCGGGAGGAGATCGGGAAAATTCTTCGTCAGCTGTGTGAGATGGGGCCGAAAATGGCGGTGCTCACCGGGGTGTGGCTGACGGAAGGCACCTTGGGAACTGCCTGCTTTGATTCCCGAACCCAGGAAATGGAACTGTTTTTGACGGACCGGATTGAAGGGTTTTATCACGGCACCGGCGATCTGTTTGCTTCGGCGCTGCTGGGCGGTCTTTTGAATGGGATTTCTCTGCGGGATGCCTGCGAGATTGCCACGGAGTTCACCTGGCGGACCATTGAGACCACCTTTGAGAAGAGCCCTGACCATCGGTTTGGTCCCAAATTTGAGGTGCATCTGCCCTGGCTGGGGGAAAAAATGGAAGCTTGTCGAAAAAGTGTTGCAAATGGGATAGATTTACGGTAAAATAGACCAAGCTGCTTTTTTGATTTAAAGCATCAAAAGAACCGGCTGCGAGGGGATCCTCTCGATAAAGTCGCCGGGAAAGAAGGTTTATGGCTGTGTTTTTCCAAAAGGACATCGAGACCATGAAGCGGGCCGATATTGAGGCGCTTCAGCTTGAGCGGCTGCGTTACATGGTGGATTACTGTTACAACAACGTGCCCTTCTATCATGAGCGTTTAGACGCGGCGGGCATCACCACGGGGGATAAGATCAAGACCTTGTCGGACATCCAATATATCCCTTTCACCACCAAAGATGACATCCGGGACAATTACCCCTTTGGGATGCTGGCGGTGCCCATGAAGGATATTGTGCGGATTCACGCTTCCTCCGGCACCACGGGCAAACCCACGGTAGGGGCTTATACGCGGCAGGATATAGAAAACTGGTCGGACTATGTGGCGCGTGTTGTTACAGCGTCCGGGGTCACTTCGGAGGATATCATTCAGATTTCCTTTGGCTACGGCCTGTTCACCGGTGCGCTGGGCCTTCACTTCGGGTTGGAAAAAGTGGGTGCCACGGTGATTCCTGCGTCCTCTGGCAACTCCCAGAAGCAGTTGATGATGCTGCGTGACTTTGGGGTTACGGGCCTGGTGGCAACGCCCTCCTATGCTCTGTATCTGGGAGAGCTGGTTCGGGAAAGTCCCTATCCCCGGGAGGCCTACGCCAAATTGAAACACGGCATTCTGGGCAGCGAAGGCTGCACCGAAGAGATGCGCCAGCGGATTGAGGAAAATCTGGGAATTACCGTTACAGATAACTACGGCATGACCGAGTTGACGGGCCCTGGTGTTTCGGGAGAGTGCCATCTCCGGTGCGGGCTGCACTTTGCAGAAGACGCCTTCCTGCCGGAGATTATCGATCGGGACACTCTGGAGCAAAAGGCTCCAGGGGAGGCGGGAGAACTGGTGGTGACCACTCTGACCCGCATGGGCATGCCGGTGCTCCGGTACCGGACCAAGGACATCACCCGGCTCAACTATGAGCCTTGCGCCTGCGGCCGGACCCATGTGCGCATGGATAAGGTTATGGGACGTACCGACGATATGCTGATCATCAAGGGCGTCAACGTGTTCCCGTCCCAGATTGAAAGCGTGCTGGTGGGGATGGAGAACGTGGGACCCCATTATCAGCTGGTGGTGCGCAAGAAGAATTATTTGGATACCCTGGAAGTGAAGGTGGAACTGATTGATGCCTCCCTTCTGGAGAGTTTTGGAGAGCTGCAGGCTCTGCAAAAGAAGATACATGACCGTCTCAAGAGCGTGCTGGGCTTGGAGACCCGGGTAACCCTGGTTTCTCCCAAGAGCCTGGAGCGTTTCCAAGGTAAGGCGAAACGGGTGCTGGATCTGCGGAACCAGCCCGAGGAAGAATGAAGAAGAAAGGGCGAACCAAGATGAAAGAACTGTTACTGGGCAACGAAGCCGTTGCCAGGGGCCTGTACGAGGCCGGGGTCCGGGTGGTATCCGCTTACCCGGGCACTCCCAGCACGGAGATCACCGAAGCGGCCGTCAAGTATCCGGAAATCTACTGCGAGTGGGCACCCAATGAGAAGGTGGCCACGGAAACGGCCTGCGGCGCTTCCATCGGCGGGGCAAGGTCCTTCTGCGCCATGAAGCATGTGGGCTTGAATGTGGCGGCGGACCCGCTGTTTACCATGAGTTATATTGGGGTCAATGGGGGCATGGTGTTGGCTGTGGCGGACGATCCCGGCATGCATTCTTCTCAAAACGAGCAGGATTCCCGGAACTACGCCCGGGCAGCCAAGGTTCCCATGCTGGAGCCGGCGGACTCCTCCGAATGTAAGGAATTTACCAAGCTGGCATATGAGCTTTCCGAGCAGTTTGATACCCCGGTGATTCTGCGGCTGACCACCCGTATTGCCCATTCCCGGAGCATTGTGGAGTTGGAGGACCGTCGGGAGCTGCCCTTGAAAGAGTACAAGAAAGACCCCGCCAAAAACGTGATGCTTCCCGCCTTTGCCAAGCCCAAGCATGAAAAGGTGGAGGCGCGGACCCAGACTCTGATTGCCTATGCGGAGACCACCTCTCTCAACAAAGTGGAGGACAACGGCGCCAAGGTAGGTGTGATCACTTCCGGTGCTGTGTACCAATATGTGAAAGAAGCCATGGGGGACAGCGTCAACTACTTGAAGCTGGGCATGGTATATCCCCTGCCCGAAAAGCTGATCCGTGATTTTGCGGCTTCCTGCGAAACTGTCTATGTGGTGGAGGAGTTGGACGATTTCATTGAAACCCACTGCAAGGCCATTGGAATTTCGGTAACCGGCAAAGATCTGTTCCCCCGCTGCGGGGAATTCTCCCAGAAGCTGGTCAAAAAACTGCTCACTGGGGAGACGGCGCCCAGCCTGTCTCTGGAGGCCGCCATTCCGGTTCGTCCTCCGGTTATGTGCTGTGGCTGTCCCCACCGGGGCGTGTTCTATGCCCTGAAGCGGGAGAAGGTTTACGTCAGCGGCGATATCGGTTGCTATACCCTGGGAGCGTCGGCACCTTTGGGCGCCATGGATTCCTGCATCTGCATGGGCGCTTCCGTGTCTGCTCTTCATGGCTACAATAAGGCCCGTGGCGCGGAAGGAGAGAAGAAAGCGGTGGCTGTCATTGGCGATTCCACCTTTGCCCATTCCGGCATTACCAGCTTGATCGACATTGCCTATAACCGTTCCAATTCCGTGGTGATTGTTCTGGACAACTCCATCACTGGCATGACGGGCCATCAGCAGAACCCCACCACCGGCTACAACATCAAGGGTGAGCCCGCCACTGCCGTGGATTTGGAGGCTCTGTGCCACGCCATTGGAATTCAGCGGGTCACTGTGGTGGATCCCTATGACCTGAAAGAAGTCACCCGAGTGTTGAAGGAAGAACTGGCTGCAGAAGAGCCCTCGGTGATTATTAGCCGCCGGCCCTGCGCCCTGCTCAAATATGTCAAGCACGCCCCTGCCCTTTCCGTGGATCCGGACAAGTGCATTGGCTGCAAGGCGTGTCTGGGCATCGGTTGCCCGGCCATTAGCCTCCGCGGGGACAAGACCAAGATCGATCCCACCCAGTGTGTGGGTTGCGGCGTTTGCACCAGCTTGTGCCCCAAGGGCGCGATCGGCTAAAAAAGGAAAAGGGTGGTAGTTATGATAAAAAGCGTAATGATTGTAGGTGTAGGCGGGCAGGGCACCTTGCTTGCCAGCCGCATTTTGGGAGACGCCATGATGGACCAGGGCTATGACGTGAAAGTCAGCGAAGTGCACGGCATGAGCCAGCGGGGTGGTTCGGTGGTCACCTATGTCCGTTTCGGGGACAAGGTATATTCTCCGGTCATCGAAACCGGCGAGGCTGATGTGGTTTTGGCCTTTGAGCAGTTGGAAGCGGCCCGTTTCCTGCCCTACCTGAAGGAAGGCGGCACAGTGGTCACCAGTACCCAGCAGATCGACCCCATGCCTGTGGTGACCGGAGCGATGGAATATCCCCAGGGGCTGTTGGAAGAAATGAAGGAAAAAGGTGTCAAGGTGCTGGCGGTAGACGCCTTGGCCTTGGCGGAAGAGGCAGGTTCCTCCAAGGCGGTGAACGTGGTGCTGATTGGCGCCATGGCCCGTCACTTGGGAGTGGAAAAGGAAATCTGGCTCAACGCGGTGAAGCGGTGTGTGCCGGAGAAATTCCTGGATTTGAATTTGAAAGCTTTTGAACTGGGTTACCAGACGGAGTCAAACTGAGCAAGGAATGAGCCGGGAAAGATCCGGTCAACATACAGCAGAGAAAGGATGTCCTACCCATGCCCAATTATTATGAACCCGAGATCGAATGTGCCTCCCGGGAAACCCTGCGGGAGATCCAGTCCAAGCGGCTGGTCAGTATGGTAAAGCGGTGTTACGAAAACGTTCCCTTTTACCGGAAAAAATTTGATGAAATGGGCTTAAAGCCCGAGGATATCCGTTCCATTGACGACATTGTAAAGCTGCCCTTTACCGTCAAGCAGGATTTGCGGGATACCTATCCTTTCGGCCTGGTGGCAGTTCCCCGTGGAGAGTTGGCCCGAGTTCACGCATCCTCCGGCACCACGGGAAAGCAGACGGTGGTTGCTTACACGAAGCATGACCTGAACGTATGGGCTCGGGGTGCTGCCCGGGCCATTGTGGGCACCGGCGGCACCAAGGAAGACTTTGTCCACGTTTCCTACGGATACGGCTTGTTTACCGGTGGCCTGGGCCTTCATGACGGCGCAGAGCTGTTGGGTGCCACGGTGATCCCAGTTTCTTCTGGCAATACCAACCGACAGGTGCAGATTCTGCAGGACTACGGTTCCGACATCCTTTGCTGCACGCCTTCCTATGCCATGTACATTGGCGAGACGGTTCGGGATAAAGGCATTGACCCCAAGACCTTGAAAGTGCGCATCGGTATTTTCGGTGCGGAGCCCTGGACGGAGGAAATGCGCCGGGAGATCGAAAAATCTCTGGCCATCAAGGCCTATGATATTTATGGCCTTTCGGAAATTGCCGGACCTGGCGTGGCCTGCGAGTGCGAAGAGCAGGCGGGCATGCATGTGCAGGAGGACTTTTTCTATCCGGAAATCATCGACCCTGTCACAGGGGAGCAGCTGCCGGATGGAGAAGAGGGAGAGCTGGTGTTCACCTGTATCGGCAAGGAAGCGCTGCCTCTGCTGCGGTACCGCACCCGGGACATTGCCTCTTTGACCCATGAAGCCTGCAAGTGTGGCCGCACTCTGGTGCGCATGACCAAGCCTAAGGGCCGTACGGACGATATGCTCATTATCCGGGGCATCAACGTGTTCCCGTCCCAGATTGAAAGCGTTCTGCTGGATTTGGGCATGGATCCCAACTATCGAATGATTGTGGATCGGAAGAATAACCTGGATACCCTGGAAGTACAGGTGGAGATGAACGAGAACATGTTTGCGGATACAGTTCGCAGTTTGGAGCGGGTGGAGAAGACCATTGCCGACGCGCTCCATTCCACCTTGAACATTGCCGCCAAGATCACCTTGCTGGAGCCCAAGTCCATTGAGCGTTCGGAAGGAAAGGCAAAGCGGGTGATTGACCGTCGGAAGCAGGGGTAAAAATCCTGTATCGACAAATGGGCCGGCCTTTGCTATAATAAAAGAAGGATAACGCAAGAGCCCTGTTTGGGGGCCGGATTTTTAGGAGAGGACGTGACTGTATGCAGATCCAGCAGCTTTCTGTATTCATTGAAAACAAACCTGGCCGCATGGCGGAGATCACCGAGGTTCTGGCAGAGGCCCAGATTGATATTCGGGCCATTTCTGTGGCAGATACCAGCGATTTTGGCATTTTGCGGGTGATCGTGGACAAGCCCAAGGAAGCGGTAGAGGCTTTGAAGGCGCACGGCATGACTGTGTCCCTGACCAAGGTCATTGCCGTAGGCATCGACGACAAGCCCGGCGCTTTTTCCAAGGCGGTGCGGCTGCTGTCTGACGAAGGCTTCGATGTGGAATACATGTATGCCTTCATCAGCCGTGATAAGGGCAAGGCCTATGTCATCATCCGGGTGGACAACGGTCAAAAGGCAGCGGAAGCTCTTCATGCCAACGGATTTGAGATTCTCGCGCCCGAGACCATTTATGCCATGTAACAATCCAACAGCATTGGAAAGAAGGCCAGCCCTTTGGGGCTGGCCTTTTTGCGTGGAAAAAACCTTTCTGGCAGGCACCCTTTTGAGGGACCGGCATATCCTGTACCAAGGGGACAAGGCCCAAAACAGGGCCGCCCCAATGGAATAAAGAAAGGGGTAATCAACTTGGCAGATGAGATCGAAGGCATGGCCTGCGGGCTGTATGACACCCCCACCCCGCTGCCGAAGGACCCGGTGCCGGGGATGGCCTATGTGCCGTACCAGCAGTGGAGTTCTCAGCTTCTCAGCCCGGAACGGGCCCTGGATGCTGGGACGCTGTTTCCCATTTTGGATAAGCCGTTTTACGGCAGAAGGGGGGAACCCCGTTGAACGAAGAACAGATGCTCCGCAAGCGGATTTACGCGGTACGGTTTGCCTGTTGGGAGCTTCACCTGTTTCTGGACACCCATCCCAATGATCGGGAAGCGGCCCGGAAGCTGGAGGAGTACCAGAAGAAAGGGGCAAAGCTGATAAAGGAATTTGAGGAGAAATACGGTCCCATCGGGGAGACCACACAAAACACCAGCCGTTGGGCATGGATCAGTGATCCCTGGCCCTGGGAAAAGGAGGGAAACTGACCCATGTTTGTTTATGAAAAGCGGTTGCAATATCCGGTGCACATCAAGACGCCCAATCCCCGGTTGGCGAAGATGATCATCACCCAGTATGGGGGCCCTCACGGGGAAATTGGAGCATCCCTCCGGTACTTGAGCCAGCGCTATGCAATGCCCTATCCGGAGCTGAAAGCAATCCTCACCGATATTGGCACAGAGGAGCTGGGTCATCTGGAGATGGTTGGGACCATTGTGTACCAGCTGACGCGGGGATTGACGCCGGAACAGATTAAGGAAGCAGGGTTTGAAGACTATTTTGTGGACCACACTGCCGGGGTATATCCCATCGCGGCGTCAGGTGCTCCCTTCAACGCCAACACTTTTTCCGTTACCGGGGACACCTTGTCCGACCTGCACGAAGACCTGAGTGCGGAACAGAAGGCGCGGATGACTTACGACAACATCCTTCGTTTCACCGACGACCCAGATGTCCGGGATCCCATCAAGTTCCTTCGGGCCCGGGAGATCGTCCATTACCAGCGCTTCGGCGAAGCAAACCATACCAAATTAAGTAAACGAGAACCCCCTGCAGGCCACCGCCCACAGGGGATTTTTCCATAGCCTCAGTCGCAGATTTCGCCCTCCCGATAGCAGGCAGCAATGTAATCCCGGGACTGGTAGTAGAAGTCGGAATTGAAGTTGGAGATGGCCCCATCAATCCAGGAGGTGAAGACCTCCACCAGCTTGTCCACAACCGCCTGGTCATCGTCCCTTTGGACGACATCCTCAATCAGGCGTTCGTAGACCTCGCCAATAGTCCAGTAGTCCGGCACCGCGTAGCGGCAGTCAGCTACGTTGTCAAAGGAGCCAAGAGGAATTTGGCGGAGGGTAATAAAGTCATCGGCGGTTTTCTCTATGGGTTCGCAGTGGAAGACATCGGCAAACTGGTAGATGCGCAGGATGGCATCCCTGCCCAGAAGTTCCACCACGGCGGAGCGTTTTTGCTTCTGTGCCCGTCCGATGAATTCAATGAGGCTGCATGTGTAAAACAGAGCGCTGTTATTTTTCATTGCGAACCTCCACTCCCTTCACAAAGGATAGGGTCGCCAGGGCTCGTGCCGTGTGGAAGCTGATTTGATGAGTGGGATGCTTAAATTTTGCCAGTGCCCAGAACGCCTCCCGGGTGATCTTCCCATCGGCAAAGTTCTGGACGTAGTTGAAGATGGTATCGTCCGCCATGGGACCTTCCACAATGTCGTAATCGTGGGAATGTCCCAACCGGCAGGATACGATAAAGTCCAGCCACTCCTCAGTCATCTCAGGGAACTGTTTCACTTTTAGGCTGTCATCCGGCGTGTAGGAATATTCGTTCAGGTAGCCAACCCCATCAAACCGGATCGCCCAGCGGATAGCTTGCTCCGGATACAGTGTGCAGTAAAAGCCAAAATAAAAGTCCTTGTTGTATCTCTGAACCCGGATTTCCGGGAACTCCACAATGCTTTTGCTTCCATGGTATAGGATCAAAGTGCTCCCTCCCGACACGCAACTCTTTGATTAAATTGTAGCCCACGAAAACACCTCCTGTCAAGGAAAAGCATGGCTCCAGGAAAAGAGGCCGCTGCAAAACGCAAGCCGCCAGGGTCTTTGCCCTGACGGCCTTTTCTCACATATTCCAAATAATCTTCGCGTCCCCATCCGC
>ENA-OPSZ01000272-OPSZ01000272.1-human-gut-metagenome-genome-assembly--contig:-NODE-272-length-40983-cov-6.984241_pt1 | contig 40983 bp, 32 predicted proteins | sample MGYA00241814_ERZ501919 | MGnify/ENA primary metagenome ERZ501919 (study PRJEB25962, sample SAMEA2042440) | human gut metagenome | biome: human gut; feature: human-associated habitat; material: faeces... | reverse complement strand
GCCCCCACCGACAACACCGTGGCGGCCGCCATGGCGCAGGTTGCCTCGACCGCCGACGCCGCGGGCATTCCCACCATCGTGGGCTGCGACACCATGGTCGAAGACGGCGGCACCGCCTCGTACAGCATCAACTACCGCGACCTCGGTTACCGCGCGGGCGAGATGGCCGCGCAGATCCTCACCGAGGGCGCAGACCCGGCAACCATGCCGATCGAGTATCTGGAGGCCGAGGACTGCACGCTCATCGCCAACCAGGCCTCAGCCGATGCCTGCGGCGTCGACCTCTCCGTGCTCGACGCCCCCGAAATCGTCTAACGCGCCTCGCAACCCTGGCAGTGAACCCTGCTGCCTTCGATGTAAAGGAGAAGAACCATGAAGTCCGCAATTTCTCGTCGCACCTTCGCAAAGGGCCTCGCCGGCACCGCCGTCGCACTCGGCGGCCTCGGCATCGCCGGCTGCAGCGATAACGCCGCCTCCGGATCTGCCGCAAGCAGCGGAACCACCTACCGCATCGGCGTCCTGCAGCTCACGCAGCACTCCGCCCTCGACGCGGCGAACGAGGGCTTCATCCGTGCCCTCGACGAATCGGGCATCTCCTACGAGGCGGACCAGCAGAACGCCAACAACGAGCAGTCCGCCTGCACCACCATTGCGTCCACGTTCGTGAACGACGGCGTGGACCTCATCCTCGCCATCGCGACCCCGGCCGCACAGGCCTGCCTGAACGCCACGACCGAGATCCCCATCGTGGGCACCGCCATCACCGACTTCGCCGAGTCCGGGCTCGTGGAGTCGAACGACGCGCCGGGCGGCAACCTCACCGGAACTTCGGATATGAACCCGGTCGCCGACCAGATCGCCCTGCTCACCCAGCTCGTGCCAGACGCCGCGCAGGTGGGCCTGCTCTACTGCACCGCCGAGAGCAACTCCGAGATCCAGATTCAGATGGCAGAAGAGGCCCTGGACGATGCGGGCCTGGGCCACGAGCGCTACTCGTTCTCCTCCACCAACGAGCTCCAGACCGTCGTGGAGACCATGGTCGGCCAGGTTGACGCCGTGTACGCCCCCACCGACAACACCGTGGCGGCCGCCATGTCGCAGGTATCCGCCACCACGAACGAGGCGGGCATCCCCACCATTTGCGGCGAGGTGGGCATGGTCCAGAACGGCGGCCTTGCATCCGTTTCGATCAACTACGAAGAGCTCGGTTATCGCGCGGGCGAGATGGCCGTGCAGATCCTCACCGAGGACGCAGACCCTGCGACCATGCCGGTGGAAACCATGGGCGCCGATGAGTGCGACCTGGTTTACAACCAGCAGACCGCCGACGAGATCGGCGTGGACGTCTCGAGCCTTGCCAGCGACGGCGGCACAGACGTGAGCGCTGAGGCGTAAGGCATCTCAAGATTCGAATCGCCTAGCTTCACATGCTGGGCAGCAAGCGTAGCGCTACGTACAATGCGGGCTCCGTTCAAAAGGACGGAGCCCGTTTTCGTTTATGCGAAATGGAGTTGGCAGACAACGCCGCCCGCTCTCCGAGGCGAAATGGGACGAGCAAGACAAGACGGCCCGCGCGCCGTCCAGGCAAAAGAGCTGGCCGAGCAACGCCGCGTTCCCCGCTGAAATGAAGCAGCGCACGGACTAAACGGCGCCCGCGAGCCGCCTCCATGTCTCCGCGTGCTTCTTACCAACCTCCGTCGCGCGATACCTGTTGCCGCCTTGGGCGCCATTCGGCAAGAACTGCGGCTGCGACTCCACGAGCCCCTGTTCACGCAGGCGGTGCACCGCACGATCGAGCGACCGCGGGCAGCATCCCAACCAGCTTGCCATCTCCTTTTTATTGAATATCACGCCGCCCGCTTGGTTGGTCTCCCGCACGATGTACTCAAGCACGCGCTCATGCACGAAGGCATGCCGCTTATTGATGCTCACGCTAATGCCGTCGAGCGGGCTCAAAGCCTCCTCGTTTTGTTCCATACACCTCTCCTTTTTCATGCTGCCCCGCCGCTTGCACGTGCGGGCACAGCCGTTTACCTTTTGAAATGCCTGCCGTTGGAACGATTGCCGGGCGTCCATCGGGCGCGTCGCGCGAAAGCCCGCCCGTCTGTTTCCAGCGACCGGCGGCACGGTGCCGCCCATCGCCCCCAGTCTCCCGCGTATCCGTTCCCCCTGGAGGCCCCGCCGCTTCCCTCCAGCTTCCTTTATGCGAAAACCTCCGGCTGGCAGCTTCTGCCGACCACCGTTCCCCGAAACGGCCCCCGAGCGGCACATGCCGCCGATCACGTGGTCCGCACCCCTTGGCCGCTTGATTACCACTCCATTACAGACGCGCCGGTCCGTGGCGTTCGCAGCGGGGCGTGATACACTTTTGGCGTTATTTATGCAGGATTTCTTGCATCGGCCCCGGCGGGTTCGCTCGCCGGGGTTCGTTGCCTTACGGAAGAGAGGGGCTGCTATGGGACTCGCCATGCTTGGTGCCGTCTCGCAAGGCATTCTCTGGGGCGTCATGGTGCTCGGCGTCTTTATCACCTATAAGCTACTCGACATCGCCGACCTCACCGTCGACGGCAGCTTCGCCCTGGGCGGCAGCGTATGCGCGGTGCTCGTGGTGAGCGGCGTGGACCCGGTGCTTGCCGTCTTCGCCGCCATGCTCGCCGGCATGATCGCCGGAGCGGTGACGGGATTCCTCCACACGGTCTTCGAGATTCCCGCCATCCTCGCCGGCATCCTCACCCAGATCGCGCTGTGGTCGGTGAACCTGCGCATCATGGGCAAGTCCAACACGCCGCTTCTTCGCGTGGACACGCTGTTCTCGAGCGTCACCGACGCCACCGGCCTCCCGCAAAACGTTGCCTCCATCATCGTGGGGCTCATCTTCGCCGTCTTGATCATCGTGGCGCTCTACTGGTTCTTTGGCACCGAAATCGGCTCTGCCTGCCGCGCAACCGGCAACAACGAGGCAATGGTGCGTGCACTCGGCGTCGACACGAAGGTCACCAAGATGATCGCGCTTACCCTTTCGAACGGCCTCGTGGGACTCTCCGGCGGCCTCATCTGCGAGAGCCAGGGCTACGCCGATATCGGCATGGGCACCGGCGCCATCGTGATCGGCCTCGCCGCGATCGTGATCGGCGAGGTACTCGGTCGCCTCACTCCCGGCAAGCTCCGCTCCTTCGGCAGCCGCCTTACCGCCGCCGTCGTGGGCTCCGTGGTGTACTTCCTCATCCGCGCGATCGTGCTGCAGCTCGGCATGGACGCGAACGACATGAAGCTCATCTCGGCCGTTATCGTCGCGCTCGCGCTTTGCATCCCCGTGGTGTGGGAGAAGTACCAGCTGCGCCGCGCCTACGCGCGCTCCGCGAAAGCAGCGCCCGCGACCCCTGCCGCCAACTCCGAAGGGGGGCGATAGCGCATGCTGACGCTCAACGGTGTGTGCAAGACCTTCAACGCTGGGACCATCAACGAGAAGCGCGCCCTCGTGAACGTTGACCTTCACCTCGAAGCAGGCGATTTTGTGACCGTCATCGGCGGCAACGGCGCCGGCAAGTCGACGCTCATGAACATGATCGCGGGCGTATACCCCATCGACGCGGGAACGATCACGCTCGACGGCCAGAACATCTCGCGGCTCTCTGAGCCCGCGCGCGCGAAGTACCTCGGCCGCGTGTTTCAGGATCCCATGATGGGAACCGCTGCCGACATGCAGATTATCGAGAACCTTGCCATGGCAAAGCGACGCGGCAAGGCGCGCACCCTTGCCTGGGGCGTCACGCGCTCCGAGAAAGACGAGTACGCCGAGCGCCTGCGCGAACTGGGGCTCGGGCTCGAAAAGCGCCTGACCGCCAAAGTGGGCTTGCTCTCGGGCGGGCAGCGCCAAGCGCTCACGCTGCTCATGGCAACACTTACCGACCCCAAGCTGCTGCTGCTCGACGAGCATACGGCGGCGCTCGATCCCAAGACGGCAGCCAAGGTGCTCGACCTCACCGAGAAGATCGTTGGCGAGCACCATCTCACCACGCTCATGGTGACGCACAACATGAACGATGCCATCCGCTTGGGCAACCGCCTCATCATGATGCACGAGGGACGCATCATCTACGATGTCTCCGGCGCCGAGAAGGCAGCGCTTACCGTGGCCGATCTGCTCCAAAAGTTCGAGGAGGTCTCGGGCGGCGAGCTTGCTAACGACCGCATGCTGCTGAACTAGGCGTGCGCGCGGCATGTTCTGCTGGCTTATTCGAGGCTCGAATCAATTCGAGCCTCGAGTCGGAAGGTTTTTCGCAAACCTCAGAGTAGACCCGGGCTTGCGCGTAAAAAACCGCAGGAAAACTCTGCCTAAAAGGCTTGTTTACTCAGCGAATCTCCAAAAACCTTCCGACTCGAGGCGTGAACTTTTTCTCAGACTCCCGTAGCGTACGAAATACGCCCGGCAATCCTATACTGACCGTATCGGCATCCGACGTCCCACCACCTTCGCCACCTGCTTCACGAGGAGGCACCATGAGCATGCGGAACGAACTTGCCATCATTGCGGATCCTGCATATCGAGAGTTTCAGGCCAAGCTGGTGCCGACCGTTGCCCCCGAGCGCATCCTGGGCGTACGCATACCGGAGCTGCGGCGTTTTGCCCGCACGCTCTGGAAGGACCGGCCTGCGGAGGCAAGGGCTTTTCTTAATGAACCCCTCCCCCATGAAACCTATGACGAGATGAACCTTCACGGCCTGCTCATCGGCATGGCAGCGCAGACGCCGAGCGAAGCCATCGATCTGCTTGACCGGTTCTTGCCGCACGTCGATAACTGGGCCACCAGCGACCTCATACGCGTGCCCGCGTTCAAGCGCGATCTACCCGCTACGCTCAGCCAGCTGCGAGCTTGGATGCAGGCCACAGGCCCGCATACGGAATACGTCGTGAGATTCGGCGTGACGCAGCTCATGGAGCTCTTCCTGGGCGACGCGTTTGCGCCCGAACAGCTCACGTGGGTCGCCGCAATCGAGCGGCCCGAATACTACATCAACATGGCGCGCGCCTGGTACTTCTCGTACGCCCTCATCAAGCAGCCCGAGGCCACGCTCCCCCTCTTCGAACGAAGAAGCGCCCAAGGCGAGCCGATGCTCGATCCTTGGACGCATAATAAATCGCTGCAGAAGGCGCGCGAGTCGCGTCGCATGAGCCCTGAGCAGAAAGCCTATCTGCAATCGCTCAAGGTGTAGCGCCGGGCCCGCGGCGTGCACGGAACGCGAGGGGCACCCTCGCCATCGCGCCCGGCACAAGACCTATTCGCCGCCGAAAATCTCCATGATGTCGCCCAGAGCAGAAAGCGGGCTCTGCTTCTTCTTGCTCTTCTTGTCGTAGCGGGCACGCTCGTCGTAGCGGGCATCGTAGCGACCTTCGTGCCGGTCGTCACGCCGCTCTTCGCGACGATACTCCTGCCGCTCGCTCTCGCGATACCCGTCGCGCGCGTCGCGGGCGCGATCGATAATCTTGTCGAGCTCGCCCCTATCGAGCCAAATGCCGCGGCACTCGGGACAATAATCGATCTCTACGCCGTTCTTCTCGCTCATGAGCAGGGTCGCATCTTTGCAAACGGGGCATTTCATCGGGCGTTCCTCCATGGGTCGCTCGGCACACGTGGCCGCATGAACACATGGCAGGTTTATACCCATAAGCCCCGATGCTGAACGTTCGGATGCGCAGGCAATTAGAACCAATCGATATCGTGGCGCAGGTACACGGCGATCTGGCCGCTGTCGTCGAGGTCGGCGACCATGGTCACCGTCCAGTTGCCGGCATCGAACACCGCTCCGCCGTCGTCGGTCACGATAACGAGGTCGTTGGGGTCAATGCCGTACGATTCGAGAATCCGCAGCGCGTTCGACCATTTCTCGTTGATGATTCCCGTGAGGTCAGCAGCGGTAACGCGGTTGCCATCCGCATCGCACACGCCGGGCTCGTCCTCCTCGCCCTCTATCGAGCCAGACGAGGAGTCGCCGCTAGAGCCGCTTTGGGCCCCAGAGCCGATAGACCCAAAGACGCCGTCCCCGTCCTGTGATTCCGGCTCGTCCTCAAGAGAGGCGGCATCCGATTCGCTCGCGCTCTCCTGTGCTTGTTCGAGCGCAGCGATCGCGCCCCCCTGCTCATCAATCTTTGAGAACAAGACGACCCCCATAGCGATGGTCGCCGCGGCGAGCACAACGACAACGCCTGCAAGCACCCCCATGAGCACGCGCATGCGGCGGCAGCTTCGCTCGAGCTGCGCCACGCGGTCCTCGCCCGACGGTCCCGAGCCGGGCTGCGCCGCCCCAGCATGGCCGGCATCGGCCGGTGCAGGCGCGGGCGCCGACACATCGATTCGCTTCGTCCCATCGACCTTGGTGTCGTCCATGTGCCCCTCCCTCAACACGCCCTTCGCAGCGATTCCAATGCAAAGCCGCCTAGCAGGGCATTTCGAGAATACCCCGCAAGGCGGACTTATAGACAGGAGGTTCTATTCGTGCAGAAGTGATGGCGGTCTATGAGCGAGCAGCCGCATTCGCACAGGGCAACGATGGGCCTGCAGGCGGGCGGACCCATGGATGATGGGCCCATCCGCGGGACCCCGGTGAGCTTGCAGGCAAGCGGCTCCATCCGCAGAGAAACCATAGAAGGCCCTCGCAGGTAAGACGCTACGGAAACGCTGATTTTGCCTTCGGGGCGATCGCGATTTCAGCTTTTGAGCACTTGGAGGCGGAAGGCCCGGGTAGCCACGCCGCATCCGGGAGGGCGCCGGCCGCCTGATCTGCACCTTTCCCTTCCCCTCGCTTTCCTCTACTCGCCCGCCGAGCGGGGAAGTGCCCAAAAGTTGAAACCTTGACGGGGCGGACAGCTCCGGTGCCCATCAATCAGCGTTTCCTAGCAGAATCGGACCGACTCAGCCCCCTCGATCACCATGCTCGCCTCAAAGAACGCCTGAAGCGCCCGCGCGGCAAGGCGCACGTCGCGCGTGCCCGCCGTCTCGTACGAGGAGTGCATGGCAAGCTGCGGGCAGCCCACGTCGACGGCGTGCATGCTGGCCTGGATGTTCGAAAGGTTGCCGAGCGTCGACCCGCCCGCCATGTCGCTACGGTTGGCGAAGGTCTGGCACGGCACGCCCGCGCGTTCGCATAGGGCAAGGAACGCGGCGCGGCTGAAAGCATCGGTGCAGTAATGCTGGTTCGCCGCCTCTTTGACCACGATGCCACCGTTCAGGCGGCAGCGATTGGCCGCGTCGTACTTCTCGGGCCTGTTGGGATGCACGGCGTGAGCGTTATCGCAGCTCACAAGCATCGACTTCGCAAGCGCACGTCGATAGTCCTCGAGCGTGAGGCCGAGCGCCTCGGTCAGGCGTCCAAGCACATCGGGCAGGAAGGTCGACATCGCACCCTGCTTGGTGTTGGAGCCCACCTCCTCGTTATCGAAGCAGCAGAAAACCGTGACGCAGCCGGGATTTTCGGCAGCGAGAAATGCCAAGAGCGAGGTATAGGCGCACATAAGGTCGTCGAGCTTAGGCGATGAGACGAACTCGTGCGCGGCGCCCCACACCCGTGCGGGCTCCCGGTTCACAAGGAAGAGGTCGCGGGCGAGCACCTGCTCCGGTTCTACGCCCGCCTCGGCGGCAATGAGCTCATCGAAGCTTCCCGCGCCGAGCTCGCCGGCAGACACGAGCGGGCAGAGGTCGGTCGCGCGGTTGGGCGAGAAGCCGTCGTTCATGCCGCGGTCGAGATGTATGGCGAGGCTTGGTATGAGCGCGATATCGCGGTCGGGCGCGATGAGGCGGCTTTCCACGCGCTCGCCCTCTGCGGTTGCCGTGCGCACGAGCACACGGCCCGCCACGGAGAGCGGACGGTCGAACCAGGTGTAGTCGATCATGCCGCCGTATGCCTCGACGTTGAGGCGCAGGGAGCCCTCGGGGCCCTCAAGCTCAGGCGCGGCCTTCACCTTGAATGTCGGGGAATCGCCGTGGGCAGCGGTGAGCTGAAAGTGAAAGCGGTCAGGGTCGGCAGCGGCGGCCTCGCCCACTTTGAACGCGATGATGCTCGAGCCGTTGCGCTCCGCATAGTAGCGCCCTCCCGGCTCGAGCCTCCCCCGCCACGCATCGCCTTCGGACAAGCGCGCGAAGCCCTGCGCCTCGAGGCGCGCGGAGATCGTCGCCGCCGTATGGAACATGCTCGGGCACTGCTCGATAAACGAGATGAGCCCCTCGGCCGCCTGAACGTCCTCTTCTGCAACCATGTCTATTCCTCCACTGATTACACGTAGCAGGCGCGGCTCGCCTTCTGTAAACCATACGCTCAACGAGCAACGCGCCTGGCGATGCCGCAGGCGCCTGCCCCGGAGCCGGCGGGCCCGGCTACGCCGCCGGCGGCCGTTCTGGGATCTCCCAATACGCCGCGACAGCGCGGGCACCCCGTGATGCCGCAGGCGCCCGTCCCGAAGCCGGCCAGCGCGCTGCGGCACGTTGTGCGCTCGAAGTTGCTACACCAGCTTGCCCGCGCAGTGATCGATCGCGTGCTGAACAATCTCGGCCGTCCAACCCGAGAGGCGCTTGGTGCGGCTCACCAGATTGCCGTTCGCCACCACTTGGTAGCCCACGGTGATCATCTGGAAGCGCTTCACCTCGCTAACCTCTTCAAGCGAAAGGCAGCTCTCCTGAGCCTGATACGGCTGGGCAGCGATCTTGATCTTGGGGTTGAGCATCACGAACGTGCGGCCGTTGTCTTCGTAGGCAATGATGGCCTTGGTCGAACCGATCTGGTTCGCCGCAAGGCACACACAGTCGTCAAGCGCCTCGATCGTGTCTCGAAGATCCTGCACGACCTCAGCGTCATCGGCGGTCGCAGGCTCTGCGGGCTTGCTCAGGAAGTCGCGGTCCTTCACGATCTCTTTAATCATCTCGGTCCTTTCATAATCATGCGCCGCCCATGCAGCGCAAACATGCGCACCAACCATAACACAGCACATCGAGCCCCGATGCCGCAGCCGTCCCGTCTCCAGGCGAAATCAAGGTGGAGAGGCGTTGCTGGGCGCGGATCGGACACTGTTGGGATTCTCGGGCGACATTTGGACACTCGAAGGCCTCTGAGCGTCCAAATGTCGCCCGAAAACCCTGCGAGTGTCCGGATGTCGCCCGGCGATGCACGGCGTGTCCGGATATCGCCCGACAACGCCAAGAGGCGAGACAAAGCGGGCGCGGCCGGGCACCCGAGACGGCGTGCTCGCCCTCTGTGCCTCCTATCCTGTGAAGCCGGGGACGGGCACTCGGCTCACGAACCTGCTATCAACAGTGTAGCTCTTCGGCCACATAACGGCCCGTGATGCTCTCGGGACACGCCGCCAACTCCTCGGGCGTGCCTGCTGCCACCATGCGCCCACCGGCAGCGCCGCCACCAGGCCCCATATCGATGACCCAGTCCGCATTGGCAATCATATCTAGGTCGTGCTCGATCACCACCACCGTGGCACCGTTGTCGATAAGCCGCTGCAGCACACCGAGGAGCACCTCCACGTCAAGCGGATGCAGGCCAATCGTAGGCTCGTCAAATACGAAAAGCGCGTCTTCCTGGCTGCGCGTGAGCTCGCTTGCCAGCTTGAGGCGCTGCGCCTCGCCGCCGGAAAGCGCCGGGGTGGCCTCGCCGAGCGTGAGGTACCCAAGCCCCAAGTCGGAAAGCACCGCAAGCTTGGCCTTGGCCGAACGCAGGCCGGTCTCGGCAAGCGCATCACGCGCCTGGTCAACGGTATAGGAGAGGAGCTCCGGCAAGCTGATGTCGCCCGCCATGCGAACCTCGGCCGCCGCGCTGCCATAGCGCGAGCCCCCGCAATCCGGGCAGGGAATGTCCACATCGGGCAAGAACTGCACGTCGAGCGAAATCTGCCCTGTGCCGTCGCAGGTCGGGCACCGCAAGCTCCCCGTGTTATACGAGAACGCGCCCGCTTTGAGACCACGCTCCTTGGCCTCGGGCAGCTTGGCATAGGCGCGGCGCAGGTCGTCGAGTACGCCGGAGTAGGTCGCCACCGTAGAGCGCACGTTAGCCCCAATGGGCGTGGCATCGATGAGGTTGGCGCGGCACAGCCCCTCGGCCTCCACGGCCCGCACATGCGCGGGCAGCTGCTCGCCCGCGATAGCTGCGCGCAACCCCGGAATAAGGCTCTCCAGCACGAGCGTCGTCTTGCCGCTGCCCGAGACCCCTGTGACCGCGGTGAGCCGTCCTCGCGGAATCTCGACCGCGAGCGGCCTCACCGTGTGAATCGCCCCCGTCTCGAGCCGCACCGCGCCATGGGCGAACATATCGCTTGCCGCCGCGCGCTCACGCACGCGCACACTCCTTGCACCCGAGAGGAACGGCCCGATGCGCGTGGCCGGCGAGGACTCGACCTCCTCCACCGTGCCCTGGGCAATGATGCTGCCTCCATCCGCACCTGAACCGGGGCCAATCTCAATCAGATGGTCGGCATGGCGGAGCACCCGCACGTCGTGGTCCACGAGCACCACGGAGTTGCCGTCGTCCAAGAGGTCATCTACCACACCGAGCAGGCCCTCGACGTTGGAAGGGTGCAGGCCGATGGACGGCTCGTCAAGCACGTAGAGCACGCCGTTCGTGCGGTTGCGCACGGCACGGGCGAGCTGCACGCGCTGGCGCTCGCCCGTAGAAAGCGTGGAACTCGCACGGTCGAGGCTCAGATAGCCGAGCCCCAGCTGCTGCAGGCGGCAGATGGGCTCCGCCATCTCGGCCACGATGACCTGGGCCATGGGCTGGAGCTCCTCCGGCATGAGCGCGGGCACGCCAGGCGCCCATACCGCGAGCTCATCGAGCGTCATGCGTGCGGCATCGCCGAGCGTCATGCCATCGATCACCGGCCCGCGCGCAGCCGCAGAAAGGCGCGTGCCGCCGCAATCGGGACACACCTCCTCGCGCAGGAACTTGGCCACGCGCGCGAGCCCCTTTTCGTCCTTGGCCTTGGCGAGCGCGTTCTCCACCGTGTAAACAGCATTGAAGTAGGTGAAGTCCAGCTCTGCGAAGTTGTCACCCTTCTTGGCGTGGTAGAGGATGTGCTTCTTCTCCGCCGGGCCATGGAAGACGATGTCGCGCTCTTGAGGCGTGAGCTCGCGGAACGGCACATCCGTGCGCACGCCCATCTCCCGCGCGACCTGCTTCATGAGGTCCCACATGAGGGTGTTCCACGGAGCCACAGCCCCTTCGTCGATGGAGAGGGACTCGTCCGGCACGAGCGAAGCCTCGTCCACCGTGCGCACGATGCCCGTTCCGCCGCAGGTGGGGCATGCGCCCGCGCTGTTGAAGGCAAGGTCCTCCGCACCGGGGCCGAAGAACTCCCGGCCGCATGACGGGCACGTGATGGGCTGCATGAGCGCCACGGCCATGGACGGCGCGGCATGCGCGCCGCAGTGCGGGCAGCGGTGGCTACCCAAGCGCGAGAACACAAGACGCAGGTAGTTGAGAAGCTCGGTTGAGGTTCCGAAGGTTGAGTGCACGCCGGGAATGCCCGGGCGCTGGCGCAGTGCGAGCGCTGCCGGCACATAGCGCACCTCGTCTACCGTGGCGCGCGCGGACTGGCTGATGCGCCGGCGCGTGTAGGTGGAGAGCGCGTCCAAATAACGGCGACTCCCCTCGGCATAGAGCGTGCCCAGCGCGAGCGAGCTCTTGCCCGAGCCCGAAACGCCCGCGATGCCCACGAGCTCGCCAAGCGGAATGTCGACATCGATGTTCTTCAGGTTGTGCACCCGTGCGCCGCGCACGTGGATATGCGTCGGCTGTGGGCGCCGTTCGCGCTGCGTCATATTTCCCCTATCGAACCTCGAACATGGATAACAACGGATTTTGGACCGAACGTAGCCATGCGCCAACGATATGCGGCGCAAACCGCGCCCCGCTACACCTCGCTCGCCCAGCTGCCCGGGCCCTCGGCCATGGCGATCACGCCCCGCACGCCCTGCTCGACCATGCTGTTCACATTGATGTCGGTATAGAACGCCGTATGCGGCGTGAGCACCACGTTGGGGAATTGCCGCAGGTACGCCATATCGCGGTTACGAATGATATCGTTCACGCGGCTTTCGTGGTAGATGCCCCCCTCGTCTGCGAACACATCCATGGCGAGCGCACCGATCTTCTCGAACTCGATGGCACTCGTAACAGCCGCCACATCGATGAGCTCACCGCGACTCACGTTGACCAGCACCACGCCATCGCGCATCTGGTTGATGGCCTCGGCGTCGACCATGCCGCGGTTCTCCTCCGCAAGCGGAACATGCAGTGTCACAACATCCGAGCGCCGGTAGAGCTCCTCGAGCGGCACGTACTCGATCCCTGCCGCGCGCGCCGCGTCGCTCGGATAGGGATCGTAGCCGAGCACCTTGGAGCCGAAACCGCCCAAGATGCGCGCGACCTGCTGGCCGATACGGCCCGTGCCCACGATTCCCACGGTAAGGCGGCCGAGCTCGCGCCCTTCGAGCCCGCCGAGCGAGTAGTCGTTCACCTGCTGGCGCCAGAGCGTCGGCTTGTAGCGGCGCAGCACGATAAGCATGAGCATCACGGCGAACTCCGCCACGCCCTCGGGCGGGTAGCCAGTGTTGCATACGCGCAGCCCGAGCTCGTGCGCATGCGCCACGTCGATATGGTCAACGCCCACAGTGCGCGTGGCGAGGTACTTCACCCCGAGCTCCGCGAGCCGGTCGAGCACCTCGGCCGTCATAGCGCTTCTGCCCGAGATAACCACCGCATCGAAGCCCTGAGCGCTCGCCACGTTCTCGAGCCCAAGCTCGTCGGGAACGGCATCGATCGTGATGTCGGACGGGGCCGCGCACGCCTGCGGAGCAGCGCCCCACTTCGGAGCCTCGCTTGCTTGCGGGGCCACGCCCGGTTTCGCAGCGTCGTCTACCCGCGAGGCCGCGCCCGTGCCAACCGGCTCGTCGCCCGCCACCTGGGCGTCGTCCGCCATCCGAGCATCAACGGCCCCGATTCGAGCCATGACCTCGGCCAACGCTGGCTTCTCGTCTTCCCGCAGCTCATAGAGTTTAATGTTCATGCTCGTCACTGCCCGTCGCATCAATCGCCCTGGTTGCTCCTGTCAAGCTGGATTCTAACATTGCCGTCAAGATCCAGCCCGCCCGCAACCCGAACGGATAGCGCCGCCCGCTGCCCGTCTCGTGCCCGACCTGCTGCGCAAAGTCCACCGCACCCGCAGCTCGCTGCCCCCGATACCGCCCCATCGGCCAAGACTGGAACACGGCGCTTCGGGTACCATGGGAGAAGGACCATCGCAACGAGAACCGGAGCATCATGGACGGCGTTCTTTCCAGCATTCAGGCAATCGTCACCCACCCGCTTTTCCAACAGGTCGCATGGGCGGTCATCATCGTGATAGCGACACGGGTGGTCGAAAAGCTTACCGTCAAGGCGGCAATACGCATGCTGCACCACGGTAGCAACCCGCTGCCCAGCTCGAGCATCATCATTAACATCGTGCGCGCCATCATTTGGATCGTCGGCGCGAGCATCGTGCTCGACAGCTGCTTCGGCGTCAACACCAGCTCGGTAATCGCCGCCCTCGGCGTCGGCGGCATCGCCGTCTCGCTCGGCTTCCAAGACACGCTCTCCAACCTCATTGGCGGACTCCAGGTCACGTTCATGGGCATCGTGAAGCCCGGCGACAACATCGAGGTGGGCAGTGAGCGCGGCGTGGTGCAGGACGTTACATGGCGTCACACCACCATCAAGGACAGCTTGGGCCAGACGGTGATCATCCCCAACTCGATCATCTCCACGACGGCGCTCGTACACCTTCTGCCTGCAAGCCGGGTAACGGTGCCCTTCAGCGTGCCGCGCACCTATCCCACGCTGCGCGAACTCGAGGCACGGCGCGGGGATGCCACCGCCGCCGGGAACGACGAGGCCACCACCGCGCGCGACCGCGCGCGTGCGGGCAAGCCCGTCGACCTCGACGAGCTCTCCGCCCAGATCATTGCCGAGGCGCGCCGCGCAGCAGAAAGCGCGTCGGCCGTGACCGACGGGCCCAGCGTGTTTTTCTCCGAGGTTGGCGAGCTGGGCATCAAGGGCAGCGTCGTGTTGACCGTGGCCGATGCGAGCAAAACCTCCGCCGCCAAGGATGCCGTTGTGCGCGCCATTGCGGCAATGCTGGGATAATATACAGAATCGCATTGGTTTTATTCATTGTTCGCATGGTCTACTTTATGGCCCCGGGATAAACTGCCCAAAAGTTGAAAAAACTCCAAACTCATCGAGCTGCGGAAACACTGCGTTTTAGCAGGTAGATTGCCTGCCTGGTAAAGATGAGTTTTTCAGTTTTGGGCAGTCGCTAAAGTAGACCGCCTCAAATCATACAAAACCAAGGACGCGCCCCCGGGGAAACCGCCGAAAAAGCCCGCTGGACGCCGGTTATGCGCCCTTCCCGGCCAGCCGCCGCACGCCGGGTCACTCGTCCTTCCCTGCCAGCCGCCGCACGCCGGGTCACTCGTCCTTCCCTGCCAGCCGCCGCAAAAACGCCGCGCGTTCCTCTTCCGTGGAGACATCCATACTACCGAAGTTCTCCCAGGTACCGCTCGAGATACCGAGCTGCCACAGCGTGCCCTCGATGAACATGCGCTGGATGGCGTCGCCGGTTTGCTCGCGCAGGAACTCGGTGGGGTTCGAAGACGCGGTGTAGACCTCGGCCGATGTGATGTAGGTGAGCGTGCCCTTGAAGCCCGCGCCCGTGGGCTCCCACGAGAAGCCCTGCAGCAGCACCTTGTCGAGCCAGCCCTTAAGCATGGCGGGCATGTCGTTCCACCAGATGGGGAAGATGAACACGAGACGGTCGGAGCCGGCGATGAGCTCCTGGTAGCGCGTCACGAGCGGATCGAGCGCCGTGCCCTCGCCGTAGACCGCGAGCTCATCGCGCGAGAGCACGGGGTCGAAGCCGTCTGCGTGCAGGTCGATGATCTGGTACGGAGTGCCCTCGCGGTCGTAGCGTTCGCAGAGGGCGTCGAGCATCGCGTGGCAGAAGCTCTGCTCGTAGGGGTGGCAGTAGACGATGAGGGTGCTCATGAGGTTCCTTTCGGCGGCGCGAGGTGGATGACGGCGGCAGAAGCGATAGTCTTGCTGGGCATGGGCGCCGCGTAAGGCGCGGGCCGGCGGGTGGAGGGCGCGGCTTCGCTCTGGGGATGCGGGTGCACCGGGCCGTTAGCGCCGCAGCCTCCCTAGAACGCAGCAGCGAAGAGTGCCGCTACTCCCAGGTCTTCCAGGTATCGGGCTCGTAGCCCACCGTGGCCTGCTTGCCGTTACGGACGATAGGCTCGCGCAGAATCTGCTGGTTTTCCAGCAGCTTGTCGAACTTCTGGCTCTCAGCGAGATAGGTGATGAGCGCGACCGTGTCCTGGTCCTTGGCCTTGGGGTCGATGAGCGCGTCGAGACCGCCCACCGCGCGCATCACGCTCTGCAGCTCGCCCTTGCTCATCTCCTTCTCGCGCAGGTCGATGAACTGGAACTTGATGCGCCGCTCCTTGAAGTAGCGCTGCGCCTTCTTGGTGTCGAAGCTCTTCTTTGTTCCGAAGATCTGGATGTTCATTGGGCCACCTTTTTCTCATGCGCCTGCTTTGGAGACGTTGCCTGCCTACCATACAGGCTATCATGACGCCACGGCTTTGGATTTCTTGAGCGCAGACGATTGCTGGGTTTCTCTCAGGTGGAAATTCCCTGCTCTACTCAATCCCGTGTATTTGCGAAAACAAGAACGAACTTTTGCAGATTCCTGCGATTATCAGGATGTATTGGTTAAGCCCATAGGCGGGCGTCTCAATGCGTGAAACGCTGATACGCTCAGCGAACGCGCCGCTGGGAGATGATTCCCAAAACAACAACGAACTCATCACCCGCATCGTCAGCAGCGGGATGTCGCTCATACAGGACATCAAAGCCAAAAACAGCTATCTTCAGGCAGGATGTGCCATACGAACGGATGAGCTGGGGCTCAACAAGAGAGGTGCCCACGCCCGGCACGCTCTGCACTAATTCGAGCTTGCGCCACACCTCTGTCTCAACTCGCTCATCGAGTTGGGCCAGATCGTCGAGAAACGGAGCGGTGAACAGTAGCTTAGCCACGAGAAGCCCGCCGCTCTGCCACTGCCTGTCGAGCGGCATCGATGCCCTCGATATAGGCCCCCGCTTCGAACGCACGCCGCCCCGCATCAATCGCCGCCTCAGCGCGCTGCACGTATAGAGCGCGTTCGACCGCATCGTCTATCTGCTGCTGAAAGACTTCCTCAGAGCAAAACACATATGCGCCCTTGCCATTCTCGGTAATGCGTACGAGACGCTCTTGAGCAGCACGCTTCACCTCACGTGGGCGATCGCGCAGCGCCGTTGCCGAATAGATTGCATCCATGGCCACCTCCTTGGTCTCACACTATATTGTAGCTAATAACGTACATGATTATGTACAGAACGGGGGGCATCGTTGTCGCGTGTTCCCACGTTAATGCTCGCAACATCAGCCGAAGCAGCGTCCATCTCACTCCGTCAATGCGCGACCAGACTCCGCGTCCAACGTTGCGACAAACTCTGGATTGAGCTCCAAGGCGCCATCGGTGGCAAACTCGCCCTTCAAGTTCTGGGTAAACACATCCGCGAGCCGCTCGCCCATCGGCTTAAAGGTGACGAACGTCAGCGCACCGGAAACAACACCGCCGATGACGGGAACGGCCTTGGTAATGGTCTTTTCGACCGTTTTCTTAGTGATCTTCTGACCAACCAGCGAGCCGACCTTTTTGAGCAGCGGGTACCACGCCGTCTTGGTAAGCGCTTTTGCCGCCACGCGCTTACCAACCTGTTCGCCCACCTTAACCGATGTGGTTGAAATGAGCTTTGCCGCACCACCTGCTCCGAACATGGCGCCAAGATATGCAACCACGCGATACTTGGCCTCAAGCGGCATCTCGGAGGCTCCGTCGATAAAGAGCGCGTCTTCGCCAAAGAGATAGGCAAGTTTCTGGGCAAGATTCATAGCGAAGCCGAAGTATTGCACCACGTCGGCTCCACCGGCAGCAACCATAACAACTGGAACCATAACAACTGGATTTGATGGCAGGCCAGAGACGAAAGAGGTGGCAGCGGATTTGGTCGTGTTTTCCATTGAGTTGCCATCGAAGCGGCGGAGGCGCATGTATCCATCAACCAGCTGTTAGTGTCGCGAATCTAATATCGGGAGCTCTGGCGAGGCCCCGTTGCCCCAAAAACGGCGCCAAAAAAATGGGGCCCTCGCCTCTGCGAAAGCCCCTGATGGATGGTGTATATGGGTGCGCAGCGCGGCATCCGACGGCGCTCGCCCTTAGATCCGCTTGGCCACCTCGTCACCCATGGCAGCGGTGCCGAGGATGCGGTCCGCAGGCGTCGAGGCATCGGCGATGTCACGCGTGCGCCAGCCCTCGTCGAGCACGGCCGTCACCGCAGCGCGGACGGCATCGGCCGCCTCGCCCATGTTGAAGCTGTAGCGCAGCATCATCTCCACGGAGAGGATCTGCGCGAGCGGGTTGGCGACCCCCTGCCCCGCGATGTCGGGCGCGCTGCCGTGGCTCGGCTCGTAGAGTGCCACGCCGTCTCCCAGGCTCGCCGAGGCGAGCATGCCGAGCGACCCCGTGATCTGCGCGGCCTCGTCGGAGAGGATGTCGCCGAACATGTTTTCCGTCACAACCACATCGAAATCGGCCGGGCGGCTGATGAGCTGCATGGCCGCGTTGTCCACGAGCACGTCCTCGAGCTCCACGTCCGGGTACTCCGCGGCGCCGATGCGGTGAACGATCTCTCGCCACATGCGGCTTGTCTCCAGCACGTTGGCCTTGTCCACGCTCGACACCTTGCCACGGCGCTTGCGCGCCGCCTCGAACGCCTGCCGCGCGATGCGCTCGATCTCGTATTCGCGGTACTCGAGCGTGTCGTACGCGCGCTGGCCGGGCGCCCCCGCCGTGCCGGCGCCGGGCTCCTCGTAGAAGCGCTCGCGCTTACCGAAATACAGGCCGCCCGTGAGCTCGCGCACGATCATCATATCCACGCCGTCGATGACCTCGGGGCGCAGCGTTGATGCATCGGCGAGCGCCGCGAAGATTTGGACCGGGCGCAGGTTGGTGTACAGGCCGAGTTCTTTGCGGATGCGCAGCAACCCCTGCTCGGGGCGAGGCGCCGCGGGGTCGGTCGAATCCCATTTGGGCCCGCCTACCGAAGCCAGCAGCACGGCGTCGGACGCACGGGCGGCAGCGAGCGTCTCCTCGGGCAGCGGATCGCCGCAGGCATCGATAGCTGCGCCGCCAATGAGCGCGTCCTCGCATTGGAAATCAACGCCGTAACGCTTGCCCGCCGCGGCGAGCACCTTCTTGCCCTCGGCGATGATCTCCGGACCGATGCCGTCGCCCGGCAAGCAGCAAATCTCGTAGGTCTTCTTCACGTTGCAGCTCCAGCTCTCCGAGCTGGGGCCAGATGCGAACGGATTATCAAGCGGCATATGCCCTCCTTGGCAATCGGATGAGACAGTTGTGCCAGGTTAAACTGTCTCATAACGGCAATGAGACAGTTGTGCCGGGTTAAACTGTCTCGCAAATGAAGCAGGGAACTGAGCGGGTTTCCCATAGCGAGGCCGAGGTACCGCACATTGGCGTGAATGAAGGGGAACACGCCTTGCGTACGGCCACCGACGGCCGCGCCAAGCGCGGTGCCTCAGTCCCCGCGAGCAAGCCTCTGGCGCGTGCGCTCCACCAAACCACCGGCCTCGATAATCTCGGCGATGAACGGCGGGAAGGGCTCAGCAGTGAAGGTCGCGCCCGTATCGAGGTTCGTGATGGTGCCGGTCTCGGTGTCCACGGCCACGCGCGCGCCGTCTGCGATGGCGTCCACGGCATCCGGGCACTCCAAGATGGCGAGGCCAACGTTAATGGCATTGCGATAGAAGATGCGCGCGAAGCTCTTGGCGATAACGCAGCTCACTCCCGCCGCTTTGAGCGCCACCGGCGCGTGCTCGCGACTGGAGCCACAGCCGAAGTTCTCCTCCGCCACCACGATGTCACCGGGCTGCACGCGCTCGGCAAAGGTGGGATCGAGGTCCTCCATCGCATGCGCCGCCAGATGCGCATGGTCTGAGCTGTTGAGGTAGCGCGCGGGGATGATGACGTCGGTGTCGACATCGCGCCCGTAGCGGAAAACGGTACCTTCGTAGTGCATAGAGAAATCCTTTCGCAGGAAGGGATGAACGGGAACGGGAAAAGAGACAGGCTAGAACGGGGCGTAAGACAAAATGACTCAAAATGACCCCGTCCCATAATGACTCAAATGACTCACAGGTCGGACGGGGCGCAGATGCGGCCGGCCACGGCGCTCGCAGCGGCGACGGCCGGGCTCGCCAGATACACCTCGGAGGTCGGGTCGCCCATGCGGCCCACGAAGTTGCGGTTCGTCGTGGACACGCAGCGCTCGCCCGCGGCAAGGATGCCCATGTAGCCGCCCAGGCACGGGCCGCACGTAGGCGTGGAGAACACGCAGCCGGCATCGATGAACGCATCTGCCAGGCCCTCTGCCATGCACTGCTTGAAGACCGCCTGCGTCGCGGGGATCACGATGCAGCGCACGCCCTCGGCCACGCGCCGTCCGCGCAGCACCTCGGCGGCGGCGCGCATATCCTCGATTCGCCCGTTCGTGCACGAGCCGATCACCGCCTGGTCGATGGTGATGTGGCCGGACTCGCTCACCGGGTGCGTGTTGCTCGGCAGGTGCGGCCAGCTCACACACGGCTTGATGTCCGCCGCGTCGATGCGCACGACCCGCGCGTACTCGGCGTCCGGGTCAGCGTGGTACTCCACCGGCGGGCGCTGGCAGCGGCCCTCGAGCCACGCACGCGCCACATCGTCGACTTCCATGATGCCCGCCTTGCCGCCGGCCTCGATCGCCATGTTCGAGATGCACATGCGGCCCTCCATGGAGAGGCTCGCGATGGTGGATCCGGTGAACTCCATGGCCTGATAGAGCGCGCCATCAACCCCGATGAGACCGATGATGTGCAGGATGATGTCCTTCGCGGTGGCGCCGTCCGTGAGCTCGCCCTCAATCTCAAACTTAATGGTGGGCGGCACCTTGAACCACGCACGGCCCGTGGCGAGGCCCACGCCGGCGTCGGTGGAACCCACGCCCGTGGAGAACGCACCGAGCGCGCCGTACGTGCAGGTGTGAGAATCCGCACCGATCACGAGGTCGCCGGGCACCACGGTGCCGGTCTCGGGCAGAAGGGCATGCTCGATGCCCGCGCAGCCCTGCTCCCAGTAATGGGTGATCTTCTGCTCGTGGGCGAAGTCACGCATCTTCTTGGTCTGCTCGGCGCTCTTGATGTCCTTGTTGGGCGCGTAGTGGTCAGGCACCAGGCACACGCGGTCGCGGTCGAACACCTCGGTGGCGCCCAGCTCGTGGAACACGTCGATCGCGATGGGCGCGGTGATATCGTTCGCGAGCACGAGGTCCAAATCGCACTCTACGAGCTGGCCGGGGCGAACCTCGTCCAGCCCGGCATGGGCTGCCAGAATCTTCTCTGCTACGGTCATCGGTCGTGGCATTGGATCAATCCTTCCTGCTGATGAAGGGAAATCGGACATGTACGTGACGGTTTCCTCCGGGGAACGCGCATGAGACAGTTGTACCGGGTTAAACTGTCTCAAAATGGGTCAAAACAACCCCGTCCCAAAATGACTCACTGGCGATCGGAGATGAGGCGGTTGAGGGCGTTGATGTAGGCCTTCGTGGAGCTCACGATGATGTCGTTATCGGATCCACGGCCGGTGTAGACCTGGCCGTCGCCGGCGGTCACGCGCACCGTAACCTCGCCGAGCGCGTCGATGCCGCGCGTAACGGCCTTGATAGCGAACTCGGAAAGGTCGTTCTCCACGCTCACGATCTGGTTCACGGCCTTGTAGACGGCGTCCACCGGCCCCGTACCGAAGGCGGCGACCGTGTGCTCCTCGCCATCCTCGTCCACGAGCGTGAGCGTCGCCGTGGGCGTAAGCGGGAAGCCGCAACTCACCTGCACCGCACCGAGCGTCCAGATGGCCTTGGTCACGCGCTCGCGCTCGTGCACGATGCTCTCCAGGTCCTCGTCGTAGACTTCCTTCTTCTTATCGGCAACCTCAAGGAATGCCTGGTAGATGCTCTCGAACTCGTCGTCCTCAAAGGTATAGCCGAGCTCTGCCATACGGTGGCGCAGCGCGGCATGACCAGAGCGCGCCGAGAGGATGATCTGCGAGCCACCGGCGCCCACATCGGCGGGGTCGATGATCTCGTAGGTGTCGCGCGCCTTGAGTACGCCATCCTGGTGAATGCCCGAGGAGTGCGCGAAGGCGTTGGCGCCCACGATGGCCTTGTTGGCCTGCACCGTCATGCCGGTGATGGAACTCACCAGCTTGCTTGCGCGCGTAAGCTCCTGCGTCACGATATCGGTATGCGCATCGAGCTCCTGCCCGTGCATGCGGATGGCCATGACGACCTCTTCGAGCGCCGTGTTGCCCGCGCGCTCGCCCAAGCCGTTGATGGTGCACTCGACCTGCGTGGCGCCGTTGCGGACGGCCTCGATCGCGAGCGCCGTGGCCATGCCCAGGTCGTTGTGGGTGTGTACGGAGATGGTCACGTCCTCGATGCCGTCCACGCGCTCGCGCAGGTCGGCGATGCGCGCACCGAAGGCCCACGGCATGTTGTAACCGGTCGTGTCGGGGATGTTCACCACGGTGGCACCCGCCTTCACGGCTGCCTCGATGATGCGGCAGAGGAAATCCTGGTCCGCACGGCCGGCGTCCTCGGCGTAGAACTCGACGTCGTCCACGAACGAGCGAGCGAGCTTCACCGCGTGCACGGCGCGCTCAATCGCCTCGTCCTCCGTGAGATGCAGCTTGTCGCGCAGATGGCTCGGCGAGACGCCCAGGCCGGTATGGATGCGCGGGCGCTTGGCGGTCTTGAGCGCCTCGGCCGCGACCTCGATGTCCTTGTCCACGGCACGCGTGAGGCCGCATACGGTGCACTTGTCGCCCGCGATACGGCCAATCTCGGCGACACTCTTGAAGTCGCCGGGGCTGGAGATGGGGAAGCCCGCCTCGATGACGTCGACGTTCATGCGGATGAGCTGCCGCGCGATGATGAGCTTTTCTTCGGTGTTCATGCTGGCGCCGGGCGACTGCTCGCCATCGCGCAGGGTCGTATCGAAGATGTTGATTTTCCGGGTCATGGTTCCTCCTGTTCTCGCCCGCAGCCGCTCGCCCGGGCAACTTGTTTGCGCTTGCAGGAGGTAAAGCGTTTCCATGCGATACACGAGAAGCACCCCGCCGCGTTTCACGTCCTGCAAGACGTCCGATACGCGTGGGGTGCTTCAGATGCGCAATCTAGCGAATAAGCAGACGAAGTACCCTACGCGCAAGCGCCTAGTAGTAGCTCGTCTAGGGATAGCATGAGCGCGGCAGCGGCCATGCGTGCCACCTGTGCGCTGTTGTTCGATGCGAGCATCATGTGCCATCCCTTCGCCCGCAGCGCCCGGCGGGCACTGCATTGCGCTAAAGTCTAGCAGAATGCGCGCAGCGCGCAAGCCTGCTCTCGGCAAGCGTTCCCTCTGGTAGCGCAAAGGCCGAGAATTGCCGAAGCGGTGCCAAACAGCGTTAGCCCTTTGCGCCAAATTGAGATAGCCCCGCTTGACCCACTTTCAGAGAGGCGCGCCCGAGAGTTAGGCCCCAGAATCGGAAGTCGCGCGCTCATCGCGCTGGTGTCGGCGAATGCGCCAACCGATGAGGAGGGCGCAGCCACCGGCGACCACGAACCCCAAACCAACGGCCAACGTGGGGTCATCCGTCTGGGTGAGGCGGCCGATTAGCTCGTCGAAGGGATCCTCGGGCGGTGGCTCGGGCGAGGGCTCCTCGGGCGGAGCAGGCGGCTCCGTCCACTCGAACTTGAGGTCGGCAACCACATCGTACACAAGCACCCCGTCCTCGAGCGCAGGCACGCTCACGAGCACCGGGTCGCAGGCGTATCCCGCGTTCGCCTCGGCCACCTCCGAGCGGCGCACCACGTAGATGCCGCCGTCGAGCCAACCGAACCGCACGCGCCCAGCAGCATCGGACACCGCCGAGCCAGCCGTGTAGAGCCCTGCCTCGGCGGCATGGTCGGCAAGCTCGTGCGCGGCGCGACGCCATTCGTCGGCATCGAGCTCGGCCCACGCGTAATCGTACGCCTCGAATCCCTCCGCCGGCTCGAACGCGATGGAGGGCTCACCGTTGGCATCGTAGGAGACGTGCGCCGTGGCCACGCGCGCGAGCACGTAGGTATCGCCCGCAAGCGCCACCGGGGAGCCGTCGTGCTCGCTCGCGCACACGAGGCTGAGCTTCCCGCGCACTGGCGCGGCGGCGGCACGGCACGGCATCGCAAGCGATGCGGCGGCGAGCATGCACGCCATAGCGGCAGCGCAGAGCAGGCGCAGCAGCTTGCCTTGCATCCATGTCGCGCGGGCAGCGTCCGCGCGCCGTGATGCCATGCCTCCTTGTATACTCATGCACATCTTCCCATCACATCCAAACCGTCAGGCAAAGTGGCTGCCACCGCGCCCGCTCGCATGCCCGTCCGAGCGCCTGCTCTCGCGCGCATCCCGCCGTTGCCGATGGCGCAGCACCGCGAACACCACCGCCAGCACCGCAAGCGCGATGATGAGCAGCAGGTACGGCAGCGGGATGTTGATGAAGTTTCCCGGCTTCCCCACCAGCTCATCCATCTCCGGCACATAGGGCACGGCATGGGCGTGCACGAGCAGCCGGTGCGAGTTGATGCCGTAGGGCGTGCAGGTCACGAGCGTCACGCGGTCCTCGCCGGCGCGGATGGCGAGGGAAGACGTCTCGTCCGGCAGCACCGTCTCGATGCCATCCACCTGGTAGGCGAAGGTCTCGTCGAGCACGCGGATGAAGAAGAGCTCGCCCTCCTGCATCTGATCGAGGTCGGTGAAGAGCTTTGCCGAGGGCAACCCCCGGTGCCCGGAGAGCACGGCGTGCGTCGCCATGCCGCCTACGGGCAGCGACGTGCCCTCGATGTGCCCCACGGCCTCTTGGAGCACCTGTTCCTCCACGCCGTGGTAGATGGGCAGCGTCACCTCGATGCTTGGGATGGAGATGTAGCCCATCATGCCGTTGCCGTTGAGGTCGAGCACCTCGTTATAGCGCTCCAGCAGCGCTGCGCTCTCCGCAGAGGAGGCACTATCCGCCTCCCCCGCGGAGCCGGCACCCGCCCGCGCGGCGAGCGCCGCGTTGTACGCATGTGCCTCATCCAAGATGGCTAGGCGCTCCTCCTCGCTGAGCGCATCGACCGCATCGTCGTAGCTTTCGATCATGCGCGATGCGTTCTGCTCGATGAGGAAGTTCGAGATGGTGGGGTACAGCAAGATCGTCAACCCCACCATCACCATCACCAGGGGCGCTATGCTGGAGAGTCGTCGCCGCATGGGTTAGTTAGTGCCCTTGTTGCGACGGAGATACCATGCCACGCCGGCAGCGACCACGACAACGCCCACCACCGTGAAGACGACCGTGCCCATGCCGCCCGTACCGGGCAGGATGGCACCGGCGTTGTTCACGACTTCGACGGGATTCTGGCCGCTGCCGTTGATCGTCCAGCTCCCAAGCGTGCCGTCCTCTTTGTAGGTGGCACTGATGGTCACCTTGGGGTCGGCCGCCACCTTGTTATAGCCATCGGGAGCAGAGACCTCGTGCAGGGTATAGGTGCCCTCGGCAAGACCAACGAAGTGGATGGTGCCGCCCTCAGGGGTCGTGACCTGCGTCACGGCACCCGTCTCGTACGTCGAGGGCGGCGTGTCGAGCTTCGCCGGACGGTAGGTCAGCTCGCTCTCGTCTGCAACCTTCACCAGCTGGATCGGATGATTGTCCTTATCCCACAGCTCGAAGACCGCGCCCGCGAGCCCGGTGGTGCCATCGGTCTTGTTGAGCTCGAACCCGAACGTATACTGATGCGTCTCGGTCTCGTGCGAGGAGCCGGTACCCGTCGTGCCGGGGTTGTTGGAGTACTCCACGTGCACGCTGTTCGTCTGGTCCTGGGCCACCTCGGCGTTTTCGTTCAGCGTGGCGGTATAGACCACGGTGATGGTCTGGCCCGCCTTGCCATCGAAGAGCTCCTTGGCATTGTAAATCGGGCCGTCATCGACCGTCTTCTGCGTGCCGAAGTCGATACGCAGCATGCCACCGTTTCCGGTGGGCGACGCAGCGTGGTAGTTGGCCGTATCAACATCGGTGCCGTTGATCTTCACACTCTGGATATCGCCGAACGTGAGACCGTCGCTCAAAGTATCGACGAACGCGAACTGGTAGTGGTCGGTGTACTCGCTCGTATCGGGCACCGTGGAAGTCAGCGTGAAGGTAAGGGTATCGCCCACCTGCGCGCTCGCGTGGTCGTCCGCCGCGCCGTCCCCGACCTGAACCGTCTTATCCACCGTGGGGTAGGTGCTCTTGAGCTCCTGCGTCGCACCGGTAGCGCTGTTCACGTTGACGAGGATGGCGTCGGTGCCGCGGTTGACATAGTCACCTTCCGTAGTGGGCGTGGACCCGGCCTCGGGGCTCACCACGTAGTAGCCATAGGCAAGGTCGCTCACCGTTGCGACATAGCTGCTGCCCGACAGGACGGCCGCGCCACTCGTCTTGCCCGTGATGCCATGGCTCGCGTCCTTGGCCCAGTCGGATGCCTTCTTGGCGAATGCGGGCAGCTCGTCCTCCTCAAGCCCCTTGATGTAGGTATATGCCGCGTCGGAGAGCTCGTCGCCCGTGCCAGAGAGGCCAACTCCGCCCTGATTGACTTCCGTCGTGAAGAAGCCCTCCCATGCTTCGACGAGATCGTAATGCGCGGAGTCGCCCGCACCCTTCTCGTTGAACATTTGGTAGACCGTGATGGTCTTGTCCTTGAACTCCGGGTTCGCGCTCGTGACGGTGATGGTGCCGTCTGAACCCTCCGCGAACGCGGGGGTGGCGCACAGGAACGTGCTCAATGCGAGCGCGAGCACCCCCAATGCCGCCATCAGCCTATGTACCGTTCTTTGCATACGCAATCCTTCCCTTCCTTCCCTTGAGGGTTGATGCCTTTCCTATCGCTCGCGCGGGGCGAAGTGCCTCCCCGCGGGTCGCGCTGCCTCTGCGGGCGCTGCCGCGTGCTGTCTCCTGCGTCGCGACTCGAACCAGACGCCGCCCATGGCGAGCGTCGCCAAGCCGGCGAGCAGAAGCATGATATTCCCCGCCCCGCCCGTATTGGGCAGCGGCAGGCGGTTGGTGATCACGATGTGGAACGAGCCGTCCTCGCCGGGCGTGATGGTAGTGGAGTAATCGGCGATATCCTTGCCGCCACCGTCGAGCGTGACCTCTTTCACCGAGTAGCTGAAGTAGCGTATGGTGCCGTTATCGTCCCAGGCCACGGGCAACATCTTGACGACGTGCTGCCAGGTGTTGCTCCACGGCGATGCCTCGGCGGCGGAAAGGGTGATGTTCGGGCTCGTGATGCCGCTACCGTCGCTGCCGCCGTTGTTGGGCAGCATGCCGTCGTAGGGCTTTCTCACGACCTTGCCGTTCGCATCGGTATAGCTCTGCCAGAGCTCCACCTCGATGGACTCCGGGCGATGCAGCGCGTCGCCGTGGTCGTCCCAGACCTTGGTGATGGTGAGGTCGGCCGTAGCGGCGCAGGGATCCTGGCCTTCCTCGGGCTCGGGCGTGAGGACGCCGGTGTTGTCGCTCACGGCCGCGTTGGCCATGAGGACAGCCGTAGAGCCTTCGTCCCGCCACACGTCGAGGGGCGCGTCCCCCGCCGCGGCGTCCTTCCAGTCGCCATGGTTGGATTTGCCCGCCACCGGCTTGTGGCCCTTGATGTCGAAGCGCGCCCAAGCGGCGTCCTCGGCAGAGGAGGCCGTGCCGTCTGTCGCTGGATCGCCGTTGTCCAGCTTGCCTTGGATGGCAACTGAGCTGTCCTCGCGCTGCTGGATAATCGTGCCACTCAGTGTTTCACCCGCGAGCTCCGTGCCGCGGTACACGTGGTAGGTGTTGCCCGTGATCTGCTTATCCACGGTATCGAGCTTGTGCGCCGGATCGTAATCGGTCCGGCCTGCGAACGGCGCAACGAGCCCAGCCGTGCCCTTGACCACATCGGCATACAGCATCTCGTTGTTCTTGAGCTGCGCCTCATCGCTCCAGCCCATGAAGCCGCCGGCGAAACCGCTCTCTGCATCCGAGGTGCCCGTATCCATTGCAGCCGTCGTCTGCGTGGCACCGCCCGCAAAGACATCGTAGCCGTCCGCGATGCCGGTAACAGTCGAGTCCTCGATCACCGTCATGTTGGCCTTGATGAGGTTGACGGCTATGTTGGACGCATCTTTCTCATCGATGGTGACGTTGTCCTGGTCGTCCTTCGATACGTTCAGGTCGATCGTAGAGCTCCCAATCTTCACGTGCGCCACCGCGAAGTTATCGGCGGCGTTCTCGTCGTTCAGCGTGACCTCGATGGGGATGCCCAGCAGGCTCACCTTGAGCGTGTCACCCTCCCCCTCGACCTGAAGATGGAGCACCCAATCGGAGAGGTCGATGTCGATGAGGTTCGTGCCTTGCAAGTCTTCGAGCCAGAGCACCCTCACGAGCTCGCTCACCACGAGAAGGATCGCCTTCACGAGCGGCGAGTCGGCCTCGGCGCTCACTAGGTAGGCGTGCGTGCCCTTGCCGGCAAACCCGCCAGCCACCTCGCCGGACCCCACGCGCTTGAGCGCGGTGGCACGGCAGCCGGTTATGTGCGCCAGGTCCGCGTAGCCCACGAAGCCGCCGCTGATCTGCCAGGCGTCCTCGCCCTCACTCACATCGCTGCCGGTCGACGCCACCGTGTATCCCGCCGGGATGCCCGCAACGGTGGAGTTCTGCACGAGTGTGCTGAACGTGTTGACCGCGCTTGCGTCCAGGCCGATCAAGCGTTCTAACAGCGAGGCGTCCTCAACGTCTAGGACACCGCTCTTGCCGGTGTAGCCGATGAAGCCGCCGGTGTAGCTGGGGCCGAAAACGGTACTCAGGTTGGTGAGCGAGCTCTCGCGCACCGCGCCACTCATGATGGACCCGATGAAGCCGCCCGCGTTGCCACTGCGACGCTCGGCGGTGAGCAGACCGCCCGTGTCCGCCTCGTGGGCGCGCACGGTGAGGCCGTCCGCCACGCCGTCAACGCGCGCCGCGTAGATGCAGGGCTGAAACGCCTGCAGTACGCTGACGCCGCCGAGGCCGATGAGCTTGAGGACCGACGCGCCGGCGCCCTCGGTATCGCCGCTCGCCACATCCGCCGCGCCCGCCACGTCGGCCAAGCCCACGAGACCGCCAGCGAAGTTGCCACCGTCAACGCCGCGCAAACCGCTTACCGAGACGCCCTTCGCCTTGTTGACGGGCAGATTAAGATTGTCGCCACCTGCCGCGTCGGGATCGTCCCCGTTGGTGGTGAGCTCGCCCAGCACGGTCGCCTCGATGGAGCCGGCGAAGCCGCCTGCCGCGATGGGATAGACCTTCTGGGCGCTGTCGCCCTCGCCTGTGGTATACGCGTCGATGGTGAAGCCCCACTGCGCGTCGCCAGCGATGACCGCGCCATCCGCGTCGGTCGCTGCGGCCTTTACATGGGCGTTACGCACGGTGGACATCGAGGCCTGGAGCACCTCGGCGAGGTTCTTGATGCTGGTACCGCCGATAACCTTGTCGAGCAGCCCCTGCAAGAAGCCGTCGGAGACGTTCGTATCAGCACTCGCCACCGAGGCGGCACAGAGCTTGCCCGCGAAGCCGCCCGCGTAGGCGGTGGCACTCACGCGGCGCAGGCCGGAAACCGTGCAGCCAGCATTGCTCACGGGCTGTGCGTTACCGTTGCGCGCTGTATCGGCATCGCCCCAGATCTGGGCGCCGGAGCCAAAGCCAATGTAGCCGCCAGCAAAGCCGGTGCCGTTTTTCGTATCGGTCTCATGCTGGCCCTCGCCATCCGCCGGCGCCGATCCGAAGGACTCCACCGTCATGCCCTGGCGATAGCCCGTGACCGAAGAGCACTTGATGACCGGCACGAACACGGAGACCAAGCTGGGCAGCAGGTCGCCAGCATTGATCGTAAGGCCGAGAATGTCCACGCTACCCAGCTTCGCGGCGCCACCCGTCTCGGCCGCGCCGACGAAGCCTCCTGCCGCGCGCATGGCGCGCACAAGCTTGGTATCGTGCGCCTGACCGTTGGTGATGGTGCCGGCAACCATGGAGCCCACGTAGCCGCCGGCGACCCCGGCGCTGCCCGTGTAGGCACCCGCCTCGTAAGCGTCGCGTCCCGCGACCACGTTGGTGCCATAGCCGATCTTGGCGAGCCACGCGGCAATCTCATCGTCGCTATCCACGTGGCCAACGAGGCCGTTCGCCGCGGCTTCGTCCTTCTCGCCCAGCAGCTCGCCGTAAACGTTGTCCACGCCCACCGCATCGACCCAAGCGTTCCACGTGTCCTTGTCAAGCCCGCGCAGGGGGCCGTAGACCGCAGTGTTCTCCTCGGTGGGATAGATGTCCTGCATCACGTTGAGTAGGTTGTTCGTATTGATGAGGCCCCACAGCAGGCTGAGGCCGCCGGTCTCGGCGGTGGAGCCGGGCTCCATGAGGCCGGTGAAGCCACCGGCGTACTCCGCGCCGTAGACGGAACGGATGCGGATGGCCGCTGCCTCGCGCTGCGGGCCGTTGTACGCACCATCCTCGCCGTTCTCGCTCTTCCACGCCGCGTTGTTGTTGCCCCAGATCTGGCCGCCCAGGTTGTGACCCACATAGCCGCCTGCCATGCCGCGCTGCACGGCGATGGGCGAACCGCCACCGTCCGTGCCGTCTTTCGTGGAGAGCGCCTGCGCACGCACGGCGCCGCCGCACGGCACGCAGGTGGTTTGGCTGTTGCGAATGGTGGGGATGAAGGCCTGGGCGAGTGAGGCGAGGTCGTTCACCCCGAGTAGGCCGTCCAAGATGCCGCCCTCGCCCGTCGTCGCCTCGCCGAGCACTTCGGCCACCGATCCGGGCTCGATCTCGCCCGCGTATCCGCCGGCGGCGATTTGGCCGATGATGTACGCGAAGTTGTCGACGTTGCAGTCCTGTATCTGCCCGCCCGAGACCTTGCCGGCAAAGCCGCCCGCATGCCCCACGGCGCCGAAGCTGTCCGTGCCGCTCGCCAGCACGGAGAACCCGCCCGCGTGGCCGTAGACGCTGGAGTGCTCCACGGTCGATGCCATGACGTTCAGGGCGCTGGTGAGGTCGGAGACGCTGATGCCCCTGGTGAGCCCGTCGAGCGGCGAGTTCTTGAGGAGCTCCAGCCCCGATGCCACGCCCGCCGTGCTGCCGATGTTCAGGTAGCCGAAGTAGCCGCCCGCATACTGCGGTGCCGTGACGGCGTAGGCGCTCTGCCCGCGGTCGAAGTAGCTGGACGCCTCGCTAGCCTCCAGGTCGTCCGGAGCGGCGACCGCGGTGTGCGCGAGCCGGTTCACATCGGAATAGGAGACCTGCACCGCCGCGCCATAGCCTATGAAGCCGCCGGCCGCGCCCGAGGTGGTCTGCTCCTGGCTGTCGATGGCTGCGGTCTCGACCGTGAAGCCGTCCTCCGAGAGCACGTCGGCGTACCTGATGACGGGCACATAGGCTTGGACGAGGTCGAGGAGCTTGGTGAGGTCGATGCTTGCCGCGCCACCGAGCAGGCTCAGGCCGCCGCCCGCCTCGGCGAGCGAGCCCGAGACCGCCTTGCCCGCGAATCCGCCGGCATAGTGCTCGCCGTAAACCGAGGCGATGTTGCGCACGGCGAACAGGTCGTCGAGTTTGGAGCCATCGGGCAGGGGATGATCTTCGTCGAATACATTGACCTCGCCGCTCTCGAAGAGACCGGCGTAGCCGCCCGCGACATCGCCCTTCACGTTGTAGCCATCGGATATAGCAACATAGGTGACATCCGTGCACCGATAGGAGGGGACCATGTAGGGCACCGCGCCCAGCAGGTCATCCACGCTGAGCAGGCCGCCATCAATCAGCTGTTTTAAAATGTCGCTGCTCTCGTCCTCGTCGGACACGATCTGCGCGAGACCGCCCGTGGTGGAGAGCCCAACGAAGCCGCCGGCCATGCCGTTCTTCTCGGGCGCCTTGACGTTCTTGAGGTTCGTCACGTGGCTATCGGTCGTGGTCATGCTGCTCGCACGCCCGTAGAAGCCGCCCGCTGTGAACTGTTCGGTCTCGGCGGCATCTGTCTTGCCGCTGGCCGTGACGGTGAAGCCGGTGCCGATTCCGTTGACGTTGGAGTCGCTCACATCGAGGTGCGTGGTCTGCGCCACCGTGAGTAGGCCGCTCAGCTTGACGAGGCCCAAGAGGTTGATGCCATCCGCGCCGAGCGCGCTGCCGGCGGCCGCCTGGCCGATGAACCCGCCGACCTCGCCTGTGCCGGTCACGCTGCCCAGATTGTTGACCTTGACGTTCAAGACCTCGCCGCCCGTCGCCAGGCCGATGGCGCCGCCGCCGTTGTAGTCGGTGACGGCCACGGTGAAGCCGCCGTCGACGCCGGTGACGACGGCATCGGACACCTCGAAGGCGGTGAACCCGCCGTTTGCGAGGTCCTTCAGGCTGCCGATGCCGAGCGTATTGTTGAGCAGGCCGCCGATCGCCGCCGTCTCCATTTCGCCGGCGATGCCACCCGCGAGGGACGCCGCGGACACCGTGCTCAGGCCGGAGATTTCGATGTTGCGCGCCTCAACCGTGGTGCCGGCGAGCGCCCCACCGTTCTGCCAGTGCGTCAGCGCATTGACGTGGTCCGCGTCGGATTTGGCGATGACGGCACCCTCGCCGGCGCCGGTGAACCCGCCCGCATAGGAGCCTTTCGCGTCCACCGCGACGCTGCCGCCGGAGACGCCGCAGCCGAGCGCGGCCGAGGGCTCAAATCCGGCGAGCGTGAGCAGCTGGCCGCTATTGTCGCCGGATTTGAGAATGTTGGTGATGAGGGATGACAGGCCGCCGAGCAGGTCCTCAGCACCGTCGTTCACGCCGAGGTTCGTGGCCCAGCCCATGGTCATCTGGCCCGCGAAGCCGCCGGCGTAGCTCTCGGTTGTCGAAACGTTGAGTTTTGCGTCAGCAGCAACCGAGGAGTTCACGGCATAGCTCGCCGCCATCGCGCCCACGAAGCCGCCCGCGCGGTTCGCCGCGGTGACGGTGAGCGTCGGCGCGCTGACCGAGGATCCCTCGGTGAGGCTCTGGGGATTCAGGCCCATGGCGTTGTCAAGGCCGAGGTTGACGCCGAGGTTCTCCAGCAGCCCCTTGATCTGCCCGTCGTGCATGACGCCGGCGAAGCCTCCCGCGTACTTCTTCGCCCTGACGGTGAGGGCGACGGAGTTCTCGACCTTCGAACCGCGGATGATTGTGCCAATCTGCATGCCAACGAAGCCTCCCGCGGCGTTCTGCTCATCGCTGCCGAGGGCGGTCCCGTCGGTGTTGAGCTCTTTTACCATGCTGTTGGTGATGACCGGCGAGATGTAGTTGGTGGGCAGCAATTCATCGGCTTTAATGATGTTGTTGTCCAGAAGGACGGTGATGAGGTCGCCCAGTCCGAGGAACGGGATGACGTTGAGTAGCTCGCTGACGAAGTTGACCAACGCGCCGGCTACTGTGCCGAGGAACGAGTATTCGGTATCCCCCGACGCATACCCGACGAACCCGCCGGTCGACCCGTTGACGCTGGTCACCTTCGCTTGCTCAACGATGCAGTCGTCGACCGCCACGTCGCCTATGATGGAACCGGCGAACGCGCCCGTGGCGAGCGCCGAGGGGTCGGTTTCATAGATGTCCAGCAGACCGCCGAGGAAATCATCAAGGTCGGGCAGAACGCCGAGCAACAGGCCGTCAAGAATGTTGTAGAGACCCTGTAATAGATGCCCCACACCGCTCAGCAGACCACCCACCAGGGACACGCTCTGCTCCACGCCGTCCGCTTGGTTGTCCACGTCCACGTTCCGCAGCGTGATCGATGAGACCTTCACCTGCTCCTTGCTTGTCGCTCCCGTGCTCGACAACTGGCTTCCCGGCGTGAGCATAGCGAAGAAGCCGACGCCGAGCTGCTTGCTCTGGTTGATCTTCCCCGTCTGCTCGATGTCCACATGGGAGATGACCGGGTTCGTCGTCGCGACGATCGCCGAAGCATCCTCGCTCCAGATGCTCCCGTCCGGGTCCGCGACGGCGCCGATCATGGTGCCCGAGAACATGAGCGGAGTCCACAGGTTGTTCTCGGGGTCGCCAGCGACCTCTTGGTCAAGGTCGATGTCGCGGAAGATGATGTAGTCGGCGTCGGCGGAGTAGGTCAGGCCGGTGTTGATACGGTCGTTGCCCTCAACGCTATCGTCGCGCTTGCCTGCGTCATCATAGGTAAAGTACTTATACGTATGTTGGGTGATGATTCCTCTTCCGCCACCGTCGTCGGGCATCTCCTCGCCCCGCAGCCCGGTATTGGCATCCAGGTCGGCGTCGCCAGGATAGACCAGCGTCGGTTGGGCTCCCTCAACGTCTTCCCAACGGACCCTTAATGCATTCCATTGCTGCTCGATCTGATACACCGGGCCGCCGATGACGGGCTTGTTGCTGCCGATGGCGCGCAGCTGCTGCTCGTTACCGATGAGGATGTATGTCGTGCCGTTGATGGTTTTGGTGACCTGTCCCGAGTAGTCGCGTCCGTCGACGGCGTCCGCGTCCGCGAGCAGCACCTTGCCGGAACCGTCCCCGCCGTCGGAGAGCACCTCGGCGCCCTCGATGGCGGCAGCATCCTCCGCCGCCGTGCTCTCGTCTTGTGCAGGATCATCCAAACCGCCCGCATCGCCATCGGCTCCAGCGCCATCATTCGGCGTGGTCGACGTTGCAGGCTCGCCCTCAGCCGCGGGCTCGCTCGTCGCCGAACCCTCTTCCGGGGTCTCGCTCGTCGCCGAACCCTCTTCCGGGGTCTCGGCGGACGTGCTCAGCTCACCAGAGGCAACCCCCTCGCTCATTTTGTCAGAGGTTCGGACGGTCACACCGGCATCGATCGCAACGGCCGACCCGGAGCGGTAGGTAGCGATCGCCTCCGCGAGCCGCTGGATACGGCCCATCTCCAGCGCGTACGCGCACGAAGGGAGGAAGCTTTGCACCGCCAACACGGTGACGAGCGCCCAGGTGAGTATGTGTGTGAAGCGATTCCGGCGCACGCTGTTCCTCTTCCTCATTGCCCCCGTCTCTCCGTATCATGGGGGAGGAGGTGCGTTTTTTTATTTACGGTATCACCCGAAACGTCAAGCATCAAGTATCATTTTCCCGCTGAAGCATTCGTCGGAGGCCCCGCTGCGGTAAGCCGGACGATTCATTCTGCACTATCCCGGCCCTCATCTCACCCAGTCATTTTGGGACGGGTCTAAAATGACTCATGCCTTGTCCGTCATTTTTGGCGTCATTATGGGACGGGTCAAAATTGACACATGACGCATTTTAAACCCGTCCCATAATGACTCACAAATAAGGGCGGACCCGGAGGCCCGCCCAAAAGAGCATGCTCTGCCTTGTCTTTCTGTTGCGCGCTAGTCCTCGATCTCGGCAAGATCGGTCTGACGGTCGTAGAAGTGGTTGCGTGTCACGTAATCACGCACCTGGTCCCAGCTCTCCTGCGACTCGTACAGCGAGCTGTTGAGCTGCGTGATGGCCCCTCCGCTCGCGTTATCGAAGGCGTGCTCCAGCGTATCGCGATTGAACGAGTAGACATTTGCGTCGTGGGCCGTATCATCCGCGTCCTGCACGGTAAAGGTAATCGTCTGCAGCTCCGGATACACGCTGAACGCCGCCACCGCGTTGTAGACCAGCGCTCGATCGACGCCATCACCATCGATGTCGTCCGACACTCCGGCGTAGTAAACGTTGTAGCTCGCGCTGCTCCCCTGTTCCGAGCCCGTGCTCGACACATACATGCTCAGCGGCAAGTGCTCGAAGAACCCTTGGTCGGGCAGGCTGTTTCCCGTATAGCTCTTGAGCGTGTCGATGGGGTGCGCCGCAATGGCGTCGTCCACAGCCTTTGTTGCCTCGTATTCCCGCTGGTCATCGAGGTCGTCATAGGTTTGGTTCGAGGCGCCTCCGCCTGTGTTCGAGCTATCTTGACCGCTCGCGGCCCCTTGGCTCGCATCGGTTGCTGCCGAATTGTTCTGCGTGATGCTCTGTGCGGTCGAAGACGGCTCGCCCACATCGGCCTCGTCTATAAGACCGAACATGGCGGTGCCCACAATGGCCAGTAAGATGAACGCTGCCAACACACCGCCCACGACAAACGGCCATATCTTGCGCGGCGAGCGGGTCTTGGGTGCAGCATGGGTGCCCGCCGTGGCCTGGCCCTCGGCGCCCACGCCATCGGGCTGCACCGGCGCTCCCTCGGGGCACGGCATCTTCGCGGTCTCGGCAGCGGAACCCATTCCTGCCGCGCCGGGCACAGCCTGCGCAGTATCTGCATTCCAGCTCACGGCTCCGCTCTCCCCCGCCTCGGTGAATGCAGCCTCCCCTGCATTCGAGTCCTCGGCCTCTCCAGACTCCTTGAACACGTCCTCGATGCTCGTGAAGCTCGCCTTCGTCTTCTCCAGCGCCTCGGCCTCAGACATGCCGCCTGCGACGTAATCCTCGTACCGCGCGACGAGGTTACCGTAGATCTCTTCCTTCAGCTCGATACTTTCCTGCGTGAGCACCCGTCCTTCAAAGAGGTGCTCGACGTACATACGCAGCTCGTTCATCGGTCTCCCCCGTCCTGTTTAAGCAGCCTGTCAATAATTCTGCGAACGCGCACCCAGCGCTCGGTCGCTTCGGCCAACTCGCCGATGCCCGCATCTGTGATGCGATAGTACTTGCGCCGAGCTCCCTGCGTCTCGTTGCCCCAGTAGCTCTCCACATTGCCCTGGCCTTCAAGGCGCTTGAGGCAGGTGTAGAGCGAGGGCTCCTTCATCTCGTACTCACCATGGCTGGCGATGGCGATATCCTTGAGGATCTCGTAGCCGTAGCTATCGCCGTCCTTGAGCGTGCACAAGATGATGGCATCGATGTTCCCTCTGATGAGGTCGCTCACCGCATCCCGTGTTGCCATACCGTCACCTCCTGGCGTTTTCGATGCGGGGGCGTATTCCCCCGCTCTTACTCTGAGGTAACTGTAACACAGAGTACTATGTGTGTCGATATACTTTTTTAGAAATATATTTCCCGATGTAACGTTTCTTGGGACAGACCCCCTACACCTGGCTTCGGGTTCACGGGCTCTGTTCCTGAGTTTTAAACGAGGCTTGCGCCCCGCGCGCAAGCCCGCAGCCCAGCTGAAAAATGGTCCCTAAAGAAAATGAATCGCAGACACCGGGTGTTCACGAACCACTTTCGCACGCTACCAGGCGTGACAGTTTCCCCTGGCACCGGTGTCACGCGTAAGATGAGGAATGAACCAAAACGACCCCGCCCCAAAAGAGGTCATGAAAAAAGCCCGGGTGCCGCAGGGGCACTCGGGCTTCAGCAAACAGGCTACAAGCTATGTCGCAGGAGCTACTCAGCCATGAAGTCGCGCTGGACAGACGGGTCAACCTTGACACCGGGGCCCATGGTGGAGCTGAGCGCAATGCTCTTCACATAACGACCCTTGGCGGAAGAGGGCTTCACGCGCAGGATCTCGGTGTAGAGAGCGGCGTAGTTCTCAACGAGCTTCTGGTCGTCGAAGGACACGCGACCCAGCGGCACATGGCAGATGCCATAGCGGTCGGCGCGATACTCCACGCGGCCGGCCTTGAGCTCGCCAACCATCTTGGCAACGTCCATGGTCACGGTGCCGAGCTTGGGGTTCGGCATAAGGCCACGGGGACCAAGGATCTTACCGATGCGGCCAACCTTGGCCATCATGTTCGGCGTAGCGATGGCGGCGTCGAAGTTGATCTCGCCACCCTGGATGGCGGCCACGAGCTCATCGGAGCCGATGACGTCGGCGCCGGCCTCCTCGGCCTCGCGGGCCTTCTCGCCCTCGGCGAACACGGCGACGCGAACGGTCTTTCCGGTGCCGTGGGGCAGGGAGATGGAACCACGGATGTTCTGGTCAGCCTTGCGGGTATCGATACCCAGACGGAAGTGGGCCTCAACGGTCTCGTCAAACTTGGCCGGAGCGACCTCCTTGACGAGCTTCACGGCCTCAAGCGGGCTGTAGAGCTTGAACTTCTCGACCTTCTCCGCAGCGGCGCGGAAATTCTTTCCATGCTTCGGCATGTTCTACCTCCTGTGGTCAACGGGCATATGCCCTCCCACATCAAACGCGCGCCCTATTGCGCGCAAACGGGTGCGCCACCTTAGCGCACCCGCAGGAAAACAACGTTACTCAGCGACAGTGACGCCCATGGAGCGAGCGGTGCCAGCGATGATCTTCTTAGCGGCCTCGATGTCGTTGGCATTGAGGTCCGGCATCTTGGTCTCGGCGATCTGGGTGAGCTGCTCCTGGGAGAGCTGACCAACCTTGTCGCGCTGCGGCACGGCGGAACCGCTCTTGAGGCCGAGGGCCTTCTTGATGAGGTGGGCCGCCGGAGGCGTGTGGGTCACGAAGTCGAAGGAGCGATCCTCGTAGACGAAGATCTCGACGGGGATGATATCGCCCGCCTTGTCCTGCGTGGCGGCGTTGAACGCCTGGCAGAACTGCATGATGTTAACCTGGGCAGCACCAAGGGCAGGACCGACAGGGGGCGCCGGGTTGGCCTGACCGGCAGGAATCTGAAGCTTGATGACGGTGGCAATCTTCTTCTCAGCCATCTCAAAACCTTCCTGAACCGAATGACGTGAAATCGAACTATCGTAAGCGCGCCCGTGCTAGAAGCACCCGTTCGGATGAGCGGTCTGAACGGGAAACACCGGCCCGCGTACAATCCAACCTTAGGAAATGACCTCGATCTGGTCGAACCCAAGCTCGACCGGGGTCTCGCGGCCAAAGATCTCGAGCGTGACCTTGACCTTGCCGGCCTCGGCGTTGATCTCGGAAATCTTGCCGTCGAAATCTGCAAGCGGACCAGAGGTAACCTTAACGGCCATATCGACCTCGAGCCCAACGGTGGTGCGCTTGGGAGCGTCGCCCGTCTTGGACTTGCGCATCATCTTGTTATATTCATCGCGGGAGAGCGGAGCAGGCTTGCCGTTACCGCCAAGGAAACCGGTGACGCCCTCGGTGTTGCGAACGCACGTCCAGGCATCATCGTCCATCTCCATACGGACGAGTACATAGCCCGGGAAGACCTTAACATCCTTGGTCTCGCGCTTTCCGCCTTCCTTGATCTCGGTCACGCTCTCCATGGGGATCTGGATATCGAAGATGCGGTCCTGCATGCCCATCGTCTCGATGCGATGCTGAAGGGTATCCTTGACCTTCTTCTCGTAACCAGAGTAGGTGTGAACTACATACCAACGCTTCGACATGGCTTAGCCCCTCAATCCAGAGACGAGGAAGAGACCCTCGCCGATCACGAAGTCAAGCAGCGCGATGACGACACCGACCACCACGAGCGAAGCGCACACCACCACGGAGTAGTTGATGAGCTCCTTCTTGCTCGGCCAGGTCACGCGGTGCATCTCGCTCTTCACGGAGGCGAAGTAGCGCGCGATGCCGGCAAAGAACCCGGGCTTGCTGCCCTTCTTGTCCTTCGCCTTGGCCGCCTTTGCATTGGCCTTGGTCACCGCAGTGGCCTTTGTGGCCTTAGCGCCGCGAGCGCCATTGCCAGCATTCGCCTCGGCGTTCTTCTTGGTAGCCTTCACCTCGGCCTTCGAAGACGGCGCAGCGGCAGCGTCGGTCTTCTGCGTAGCCTTCTTCTTGTTCTTCTTGTTGGCCATAGTAGCTACCTCCGGCGCAATGAGCGCTTAACACAGGAAACCGTAAGCCCCGAAACGACGAGACTTACGGATTGAAGACTGGCACGCCAGGAAGGACTCGAACCCTCAACACTCGGTTTTGGAGACCGATGCTCTACCAATTGAACTACTGGCGTGTAAACGATAAGAGACTAGCGAGTCTCTTTGTGCACCGTGTGACGACGGCACCAGGGGCAATACTTCTTGATCTCCATACGATCAGGCATGGTTGCCTTGTTCTTGGTCGTCGTGTAGTTGCGACGCTTGCACTCAGTGCATGCAAGGGTGACGAGAGTACGCATGAATCAATTACCTCCAAATACCGCCCCCAACGGGCACGATGGAAAAGACTAGCATCTTACCTGCGACGTTGTCAATGTGATGTTCCATGTCGCGGTTTATCTGCAGATACGTTCCACATCTTTCGACGGTATGTGCACCTGAGCCCGCACGTGCTCAGCTCAACATACCTGCAGACGGCCCGTGACACGGCCCCACAGAAAAGGACCCAGCCCCGAGATGGAGCCGGGTCCCTTGAAGTCGGCGAAACCGAGATTACTCAGGAATAGCCTAAGTTACTCGATGATGGTGCTCACGACGCCGGAGCCAACGGTGTGGCCACCCTCGCGGATAGCGAAGCGGAGGCCCTCCTCCATGGCGATCGGGTGGATGAGGTCGCCCTCGATGGTGATGTGGTCACCAGGCATGGCCATCTCGGTGCCCTCGGGGAGCTTGACGGTACCGGTCACGTCAGTGGTACGGAAGTAGAACTGCGGACGATAGCCATCGAAGAACGGGGTGTGACGGCCGCCCTCCTCCTTGGTGAGGACGTAGACCTCGCCGGTGAACTTGGTGTGCGGGTGAACCGAACCGGGCTTGCAGAGAACCTGGCCGCGCTCGATGTCCTCGCGCTTGATGCCGCGCAGGAGGATACCGACGTTATCGCCAGCCTCGCAGAAGTCCATGGTCTTGCGGAACATCTCGATGCCGGTGGCAACGGAGGACTGGGTCTCCTTGATGCCGACGATCTCGACGGGCTCGTTGAGCTTGAGCACGCCGCGCTCGACACGGCCGGTAGCAACGGTACCACGGCCGGAAATGGTCATGGTGTCCTCGACAGCCATGAGGAACGGCTTGGCGTCGTCGCGCTCGGGGGTCGGGATGTACTCGTCAACGGCAGCCATGAGCTCGCGGACGGAATCCATCCACTTCTCCTCGCCGTTGAGGGCGCCGAGAGCGGAACCACGGATGACGGGGATGTCGTCGCCGGGGAAATCGTACTCGGAGAGGAGCTCACGGGTCTCCATCTCAACGAGGTCGATAAGCTCCTCGTCGTCAACCATGTCGCACTTGTTCAGGAACACGACGATGTAGGGCACGCCGACCTGACGGGCGAGCAGGATGTGCTCGCGGGTCTGGGCCATGGGGCCGTCGGTGGCGGCGATGACCAGGATAGCGCCGTCCATCTGGGCAGCACCGGAGATCATGTTCTTGATGTAGTCGGCGTGGCCGGGGCAGTCGACGTGAGCATAGTGACGGTTCTGGGTCTCATACTCAACGTGGGCGACGGAAATGGTGATGCCGCGCTCGCGCTCCTCGGGAGCCTTGTCGATGTTCTCGAAGGCGGTGAAGTCAGCCTTGCAGCCCTCGGTCTCGGAGAGAACCTTGGTGATGGCGGCCGTCAACGTGGTCTTGCCGTGGTCGACGTGGCCGATGGTGCCGATGTTAACATGCGGCTTTGTACGCTCGAACTTTTCCTTGGCCATAAAGCCCTCCTCCTTAAGGTCGTCCCCGCCGGGACATGCCTCTTTGAACTAAGTGGCTCCCCCACGTACATAGGAAAGCCACCGTGTTACCTGGTAGCGGTGACTGGATTCGAACCAGTGACAACACGGGTATGAACCGTGCGCTCTGACCAACTGAGCTACACCGCCAGAGATGGAGCCTGCAACCAGACTTGAACTGGTGACCTCTTCGTTACCAACGAAGTGCTCTACCGACTGAGCTATACAGGCCTGACTGGTGG
>ENA-OPSZ01000267-OPSZ01000267.1-human-gut-metagenome-genome-assembly--contig:-NODE-267-length-41496-cov-3.085929_pt1 | contig 41496 bp, 35 predicted proteins | sample MGYA00241814_ERZ501919 | MGnify/ENA primary metagenome ERZ501919 (study PRJEB25962, sample SAMEA2042440) | human gut metagenome | biome: human gut; feature: human-associated habitat; material: faeces... | reverse complement strand
GCAAGAAGGCGGCTAGTCCTGTCCGGCCACGGACCCGGTCACGGACCCGGCGACGGATCATATCCTCCGCCCTTGCGGAACGCAAGAAGGCGGCTAGTCCTGTCCGGCCACGGACTGCATTTCGTAAATGCGTTTGTAGATCCCGTCCTGGGCAATCAGTTCCTGATGGGTTCCCAGCTGGGCCACCCGGCCCCGGTCCAGGACCAGAATCTGGTCCGCGTTCATCAGGGTGGTGATCCGGTGGGCAATGAGAATGGTGGTGCCCCGGACGTTTTTCCGGATGGACTGGCGAATTTTCGCGTCGGTTTCCATGTCCACCGCAGAGAGAGAGTCGTCGAAGATCTTGATGGGGGTGTCCTGCATGAGCATCCGGGCAATGGCCACCCGCTGTTTCTGGCCTCCGGAGATGGTGACTCCCCGTTCTCCAATGGGGGTTTCGTACCCCTGGGCGAAATTCTCAATGGCATCGTCAATCACCGCCAGCCGGGCAAAGTGACGGACCGTTTCCAGGTCCTCCCGGGCGGCGCCATCGGCGATGCTTTCCCGGAAGGTCTTGGAAAAGAGAAAGGGCTCCTGAAGGACGATGCCGATGTTTTTCCGCAGATAAGAAAGATCTATATTCCGGATGTCCACCCCGCCGATGGTGATGGACCCGTTTTCCCGGGGCAGCTCGTAGAGCCGGTCCAGCAGCGCCATCAAGGTGGATTTGCCGGAGCCCGTGGCCCCCAGAATACCAAAGGTAGTGCCTGCCTGGATCCGGAAGCTCACGTCGTGGAGCACGCCGGTATCCTGGTTGTAGCCGAAGTTCACATGGTCAAAGACAATGTCCCCGTCCATGGGAGGACGCTGGGGATTTTCGCAGTTTTTCTCCTCCTGGGCGTCCAGAATGTCGAAGAGCCGGGTGGCGCTGATGGAGGTCTTGCTCAGCTCCGCCAGCAGCCGTCCCAGATTTCGGGCAGGCCACACCAGCATGGAGTTGTAGGCGGTAAAGGCCAGGAATTCCCCTTCGGTGAGAGCGCCCCGCTCCACAAAGAAGATGCCTGCCACAATGATGACCAACACCTGGAACCCGGCAAAGAAGTCCCCCAGGCCCCAGTTGATGCCCATGACCTTGCCCAGGCGGACCCACAGGTCGGTGAATTCCTGATTTTTCTTGTTAAACCGGTCGATTTCGTACCGTTCCCGGCCAAAGGCCCGGACCACCCGGACTCCGGTCAGGTTTTCCTGAACCAGGGCGGTGAGTTCCCCTTCGGTTTCGTCGGCCCGGCGAAACTTCTTCCCGGTGATCACATAGAAGACCAGGGAGGAGACCATGACCACCGGCACGAAAACCGAGACGATCAGGGAGAGCTCCACGTTCATGGCGAACATGAGCACCAGGGAAACCACAATCAGGAGCACGGTGCGGATACATTCCATCAGCTGGTCGCTGACAAAGTTTCGGATCAGATCCACGTCCTGGGTGCACCGCTGGATAATGTCTCCGGTCTGGTGGGAGTTGTGCCAGGCATAGGGCAGGTGTTGAATGTGGTCAAAGAGGGTGTCCCGAACCCGGGCCACGGTGCCCTCGCAGGCCTTGGCCAGATTCATCCGGGAAGAATAGTTGGAAAAGCCGGCCAGAGCCGCAAAGAACAGGGAAGTCAAGGCGCAGAGCACAATGTGCTGGCGCAGCATTTCCCTGCCGCCGATGGACTGGATCCAGTCCACCAGAAAGCCCGGCAGGTTAAAGGGGGTGTCGTTGATGACGGAGTCCACGGTGACTCGGATGACCTGAGGGGTCATGTAGTTTGCCACCACAGCCACCACCACCATGAGGACGGCCAGCAGGAATCTGCCCCGGAATCCCTTGGTAAAGGGGAAGAACCGGAGGATGCTGGAAGATTTTGGCGTTTCGTTTTTCATAAATAGTACCTCAAGCAAAAGAAAAAATAGGGCATAGAGGAAGGAGAAACCCTTCCTGCGGAAAAAGCGAAAGGGCGGCAAGCCCTTCTCCCCAACCAAAAAGGCTTGCCGTCCTTTTCGCAGGGCAAACAGGCCGGAGGAAACCCTCCGGCAACGCTGCCTTTTTCAGGAGGAGCACCAGGCTCTTCCTGTTGGAACGCGCTTCACGGCGGCGCGTCCCATACATGACGGTACTGACACTTTACCATGGAGATAGGGAAAAGTCAATGAATACTTTCGGAAAAAAGGGGAAAAATCAGGGAAAGTTTCTCACCATCTTCCCCCAATGGACTTGTATTTTTAGATGTTTCAGTGTATAATACTTTTAGATCTGGTTTTAAAAACTAGATGTAAAAATTCAGGGTGTTTTACCACCCTTTAGGAGGGATCTCCGTGGATTATCCCATGACTGCAAGAGAAATTCGATGGGCCCGCCGCCGGCAGAACAATCAGCTGCGGGCGGAAAAGCGGAAGCGGCTGGGACTGCCTCGCTACACCTTAGGAGAGGAGATCTTCTCCTCCGTGTCCCACGGGGTGTCGGCCCTGTTTGCGGTGGGGGCTTTGGTTTTCCTGCTGCTTACCTGCCGGAGAACGCCCCTTGCCCTGACCTGCGGGGCCGTGTACGGGGGCACCATGATTCTGCTTTACACCGTCTCCACCCTGTATCACGCCTTGGGGATCAACCGGGCCAAGGTGGTATTTCGCTCTCTGGATCACTGCACCATTTTCCTGCTGATTGCGGGCACCTACACGCCTATTACCTTGGTGTGCCTGGGAGGCGTCAAAGGGGCGGCCATGTTTGGGGTGGTTTGGCTGGCGGCGGTTTTGGGAGTGATACTCAACGCCATCAGTGTGGAGCGGTTCCGGAAGGTGTCCATGGTATGTTATCTGGCCATGGGCTGGGTGGTGGTTTTGGCTATGGGGGACTTTTACCGAGCCGCCTCCGGGGTCACCTTCTGGTGCCTGCTGGCTGGAGGAATCTGCTACACCTTGGGAGCAGTGCTGTACGGGGTGGGCAAGAAGATTCCCTATATTCACTCCGTCTTCCACCTGTTCGTGCTGGCAGGCAGCGTCCTCCACACGGTGAGCGTTTGGGGAATTCTGCAATAAGAGAAAAAGCATAGAAAAAGCGCATGGACCTGGAAGGGTTCCTGCGCTTTTTTTGCAGGTTGGGGGCCGATTCCTCCCACTTGGTTTTTCCCCCCTTGTGAAGGGCATGCAGGGTTGCTATACTGGTCTTGCAGCTGCGGAAGGAAGTGACGGTATGAAGATTGTTCTGGAAGAAAATCCCGGGTTCACGGAGACCGAAGTGGTTATCCGGTGCAGGGAGGCCACCCCTCAGATCATGGGGATCCTGGCGGCTCTGCGGTCCTTTGACCAGCGCCTTACGGGGACCCGGGAAGGCCGGACCTACCTGTTTGAAGCGGGACAGGTGCTGTACATTGAGTCCGTGGATAAACGTACATTTCTCTACACCGCCGAGGGTGTTTACGAAACGCCTCTGCGGCTGTACGAGTTGGAGGAGCGGCTGGCTTCCTGGGACTTTGTCCGGGCCAGCAAGTCGGTGATTGTCAATTTCGGACGGGTTTCATCCATCCGTCCCGACCTGGGAGGCCGCCTGCAGCTGACCCTGGAAAACGGGGAAGTGGTAGGGGTTTCCAGGCAATACGCCCCGGCCATTCGCAAGAAGCTGGGCATGTAACCATGTAAAAAGGGAGGAAACAAATGAAAAAACTGGTGGAGTGTCTGCCTCAGTTGCTGACGAACCTGTGTATTTCCTTTACCGTGGCGACTTTGGTGTTTACAGCCTTTGACTATTCCAAGGAAACCATGCGGCGGGAAAGAATCTATGAGATGCTGTTGATCTGCGCAGTTGCCACGGTGCTGCAGTATATTCTCTTCTCCGGCAACGTGGTGAAACGTCTGTCTTACCTGTGGAGGATGGTGCTGTTTGCCCTGGTGTTGCTGCCGGTGATAGCTCTCTGTGCCGTGACATTCCGGTGGTTTCCCACGGGACAAGTGGAATACTGGATTGTGTTTGCGGGCTGCTTCTTGGCAGGCTATGTGATCATTTCCCTGGTGTTTGAAGTGGGATTCCGTTTGCGGCGGAAAGTCTACGACGACGCTTTGGGCCGGTACAAAAAGGATCGGAACAAATAAGGTGTTTTCTTCGGCCCCGTCAAACCGGATGGGGCCGAAACTTTTGCATACATGGGCGGAGAGGAGACTATACTGTACTATCCAGCCCAGAAAGGAGCCGGTTGCCATGCCCAAAAGATTCCCTGTATCGGATCGGCCGCCCCAGGGGACTGCCTTGCCCGGCGGCAGGTCCTAGGCCATGTTGGAAGTCCTTTCCACTTTGCTGTGGGGCTGGCATGTGCTGTTGTTGATCCTGGGGGCGGGGATCTATTTCACCTTTGCCAGCGGATGGTTTCAAATCCGTCGGATAGGCCGCTGGATGAAATCGGCCCTGGGCTCTTCTGGGGGTGAACGGGGGCGGATCTCCTCCTTCCAGGCCCTGACCGCGGCCTTGGCAGGCTCCATCGGCACGGGAAACATTGTAGGAGTGGCGGCGGCCATTACCGTCGGGGGACCGGGATCCCTGTTTTGGATGTGGGTGTCTGCCCTGTTCGGCATGATGACCGTATTTGCGGAAAACCTGCTGGCCGGCCGTCACCGGGAAGCGCCGGGGGCTTTGGGGTACATCCGCCAGGTGGGCCGGTGGGGAAAGCCTCTGGCCGCCCTCTATGCGGGAGGCTGTGTGATGGCGTCCCTGGGCATGGGAAATATGGCCCAGACCAACGCGGCCGCCGCGTCCCTGGAGGCTTTGGGGGTGGCCCCGGCAGCGGGAGCCCTGGCCATGGGAGTACTGGTGTTCTTTGTAGCTCGGGGAGGCCTGACCCTGGGGGTGAAGATCACCGAACGGTTGGTGCCCCTGATGACCCTTCTGTTTTTTGCCGCATCCCTGGGGGTCCTTTGGATCTTTCGGGCCAATCTCCCCGGGGCCTTTCAGAGCATTTTCCAGGGAGCCTTTTCCTTCCGGGCCGGAGCGGGCGGAGTGGCTGGAGCTCTTCTAGCCATGAAGACCGGGGTTTCCCGGGGAATCTTCACCAACGAGGCAGGTCTGGGCAGTTCCGCCTTTGCCTACCAGGAGGTAGAGGGTCCTACCCCGGTGGAGCTGGGGTGCCTGGGGATCTTCCAGGTGTTTATGGACACCTTGCTCATGTGCACGGTGACGGGATTGTGTATTTTGTGCTGCCGGTCCCCGGTGTTGGAAGGGGCAGCCCTGACCTTCTACGCCTTTGAAAGCGCCCTGGGTCCCTGGGGCGGGAAAGCGGTTTCCCTGTGTACGGCCCTGTTTGCTCTGGCCACTTTGGTGGCCTGGTGCTGCTACGGCCGGGAAGGCCTGTTCTACCTGACGGGAGGCAGAGGGAAAACGGTCTATGCTCTGGCGGCTGCCGTGGCTGCGGTGCTGGGCTGTTTTCTGCCTGTGGGAACGGTGTTTCAGCTGGGAGACGCCATGAACGGTTTGATGGCCCTGCCCAATGTGATTGCCCTGTTTTTCCTGGAAAAAGAAGTCCGCAAGGAGCTGGCTCGAGAGGGGGCTTTGGGAAGGAGGCCCAAGGGAAGGTCCCTCTCCGGTGGGTTTTCATAAAAATTTCAAAAAAAACTTTCATTTTTCTAAGTTTAATGGTAGAATAGCCATAGCAACTTTCGTCACATCCTCCGGCCGAAAGACCGGATGGGGGGCGCATCTTCAATTGGTCACGGGGCGGGCATTCGCCCCAGGCCGGGAAAGGCATGGTAGATTATGAAACTGATCCTTGCAATTGTCAGCAACGACGATAGCGGCGCGGTGTCCTCCGCGCTGACTCGGGAAGGCTTCTCCGTAACGAAGCTGGCCACCACCGGCGGTTTTTTGATGGCGGGCAACACCACCTTTATCTCCGGCGTGGAAGATGACAAGGTGGATGATGTGATCGGCATCATTTCCAAGTATTCCAGCCGCCGCACCCAGATCGTTCCCAGCACCTCCACCATGGAAGTGGGCATGTATTCCTCCTTCCCCGTGGAAGTCACGGTGGGCGGATCCACCATCTTTGTGCTGAACGTGGACCGGTTCGAGAAGGTCTGATGGAATTTCCCGGATTTTTGGGCAATCAAGAGGTGAAGGCGGCTCTTTCCGCCGCTTTTGCCGCGGGCCGATTTCCGCACGCCCTGCTGCTCCAGGGGGAGCCGGGGTGCGGGAAACGGACCTTTGCCCGGCTGTTGGCCCAGGCCCTGGTGTGCCGGGACCGGGAGCACGCCCCCTGCGGGGTGTGCCCTTCCTGCGTGCGGGCCAAAGCCGGAACACATCCCGATATCCGCGTTGTGGAAGGGAGCGGGGCGACCCGCTCCCTTACTGTTGACGCGGTGAAGAGCGTGATCTCCGATGCCTACCGGATGCCCGAGGAAGCGGAGGTCAGCGTTTATCTGCTGTTTTTGGGAAACCGGACCTTGGAGCCGGCCCAGAACAAACTGCTCAAATTGATCGAGGAACCCCCGGAGCACGGGGTGTTCCTTTTGGTGTGCCCTTCAGCGGAACGGCTGCTGCCCACCATCCGCAGCCGGGTTCAAAGTTTTTTGCTCCAGCCTCCCTCCCAGGAGGAAGCGGCGGCCTATGTGGCGGCCCGGGAGCAGGTGACCCCGGAACGGGCCCGGGAACTGGCGGCCCTGTGCGGGGGAAATATTGGACGGATGCTGGAAGAACTTTCCGGTGGGGAAGCTGCCCGGGCCTTTTCCCTGGCCCAGGCCATTGCCCGGGGAGTGACGGAGCCTCGGGAGGACAGCCTTCTTCAGGCGGTGGCGCCCCTGCAAAAGGACCGGGAGCTGTTCCGGGAGGTGCTTGCCCGGCTGGAGGTGATCTTCCGAGACGCCTGCGTGCTGCGGGCGGGAGGAAGCGCGGTGTTGGGAGGTGCGCCGGAAACGGCGGACCGGCTCAGCGCCCTGTCCCGGAAACGGCTGATGGCCTTGGCGCCTTTGCCGGGAGAATTCCGTCAAAAGCTGGAGAGAAACGCCAATATGGCTCTGCTCACCACGGATTTCAGCGCCCGGCTGCGGGAAGCGGCGGGCCGGTGACCGGAAGGGAAGCGCTCCAGGAAGAGCCGGGAAATCCCGGCAGGAAAGGAGGGATGCGTATGGCCGAAGTGATCGGCGTGCGCTTTAAAAATACAGGAAAAGTGTACTATTTTGATCCCCAGGGAGAGACCCTGGAAAAGGGGGTCATGGTGATTGTGGAAACCGCCCGGGGAACCGAGTGCGGGGAAGTGGCCCTGGAAAATCGGGAAGTCAGCGACTCTGCCATTGTTCAGCCCCTGCGGAAACTGATCCGGCGGGCCACCAAGGAAGACCTGAAAAAGGTGGCGGAGAACCGGAAAAAGGAAAAGAGCGCCTTTAAGGCCTGCGAAAAGAAGATCGCCGAGCGGGGCCTGGAGATGAAGCTGGTGGACGTGGAGTACACCTTCGACAACTCCAAGATCCTCTTTTACTTCACCGCGGACGGCCGTGTGGACTTCCGGGAGCTGGTGAAGGACCTGGCGGGCATGTTCCGCACCCGAATCGAGCTGCGGCAGATCGGCGTCCGGGACGAGGCCAAAATGCTGGGCGGCATGGGAATTTGCGGCCGGCCTTTCTGCTGCGGGTCCTTTCTGGGCGGGTTTACGCCCGTATCCATCAAGATGGCCAAGGAGCAGGGGTTGTCCCTGAACCCGGTGAAGATTTCCGGCGCCTGCGGGCGGCTCATGTGCTGCCTGAAATACGAGCAGGAGGCCTACCAGGATCTGCTCCGGTCCACCCCCAAGGTGGGGGCTTTGGTGTCCACCCCTGAGGGCAAAGGAGTTGTCATCGAGCAGAATCTTCTGACCCGGAAGCTGACCATCCGGCTGGACAAGGATCCCGATGGGGCGCCCAAGGTGTTCAAGGTGTCGGAGGTAAAAGTGCTCCGGGACGGGAAGATCAAGGTGGCCCGGAAGGAGCTGGAGGAGCTGAAAGACTTGGAAGAAACCTGAGTTTTTCCAGGAACTTCTTCGCCAATTTTTGCACAGGATTGAGAAAAAGGGATTGCAATTTTACTAAAATGTGATAAAATAAGCTTGAAAATCTGAATGGAGGTGTTCCTCATGCCTTATGTGATCAGCGATGAATGTATTGCCTGCGGCGCTTGCGCCAGCGAATGCCCCGTTGGAGCTATCTCCGAGGGCGATGGCAAATATGTGATCGACCCCGATACCTGCATTGATTGCGGCGCTTGCGCCGGCACCTGCCCTGTGGGCGCTCCCCAGGAGGGCTAAGTTTCGGGTCTGAAAATTTCAGAAAAGCGGGGTCCGGTGGGAATTCCTCCCAGCGGGCTCTTCTTTTTGTTTTGGGAGGTCTTTATGGAGGAACACTGGGAACCCCTTTCGGCAGGCAGCAAAGTGCTGGTGAGCCGGGAACACGGATTCGGCACCGACGCCATTTTACTGGCGGATTTTTCCATGCCCCGGCGGGGGGAACGCTGTGCGGACCTGGGCACCGGCTGCGGGGTGATTCCCCTGCTTTGGCGAGCTCGGGGAAAAGCCGGGTCCATTACCGGGGTGGAACTGCGGGAACAGGGGGCCCGGCAGGCCCGGCGCTCCGTGGAGGAAAGCGGCTATGAGAACCAGATCCGCATCCTCCAGGGGGATGTACGCCGGATGGAGGAATTGTTTCCTGCCGGCAGTCTGGACTTGATTGCCTGCAATCCCCCCTACACCGCCCCTGGGGCAGGCATCCCCAGCGGGGATGATGCCCGGCGCACCGCCCGCCAGGGGGACACACTCTCTCTGGAGGAGTTGGCCCGGGGAGCCCGGTATGGGCTGCGGTATGGGGGAAAGCTGTTTCTCTGTCTCCGTCCTGCACGCCTTTCGGAGGCCATGGAGGTCTTTCACCGGTACGCCCTGGAGCCCAAACGGCTGCGGTTGTGCCAGCAGCGGGTGGGCAAGGCCCCCTTCCTCTTTTTGCTGGAATGCCGCAGCGGGGGAAAAGTGGGCATGGTGGTGGAGCCGGTGTTGCTGCTGGAAGGGCCGGACGGTTCCCCCTCGGCGGAGCTGGAGGTCATTTACGGAGACTACCGGAACAATCCGGAACACAACCCCTCGTCCCTAGGATGAGGGAACATAAGCCGGGGAAATCCCGGAAGGAGGCGGAAGCGATGGAACAAGGGGCGCTGTATGTGGTGGGGACGCCCATCGGGAACCTGGGGGATTTTTCTCCCCGGGCCCTGGAAGTGCTGGGGGAAGTGGACTTTATCGCCGCGGAGGACACCCGGGTGACCTTGAAGCTGCTGACCCATTTTGGGATCAAAAAGCCCTTGATCAGCTATTTTGAGCACAATAAGCTGGAACACGGACCCATGATTGTGGCCCGGCTGCAAGAGGGGCAGAGCTGCGCCCTGGTGTCCGACGCGGGAATGCCTGCCATCTCCGATCCCGGGGAGACTTTGGTGGCAGCCTGTGCTCAGGCGGAAATTCCGGTGTATGTGGTGCCGGGGCCCACGGCGGCCCTTTCCGCCCTGGCCATCAGCGGCCTGCCCACAGGCCGGTTCACCTTTGAGGGATTTCTCAGCGTCAACAAGCGCAGCCGCCGGGAACACCTGGAACAAGTGGAGCGGGAAGAGCGCACCATGATCTTTTACGAAGCTCCCCACAAGCTGCGGAAGACTCTTTCGGACTTTTCTAAGGTGTTTGGCCCGGACCGGAGAATTGCCCTGTGCCGGGAGCTGACCAAGATCCATGAGGAGGTTTGGCGCACCACTTTGGGGGAAGCGGCGGCCCATTACCGGGAAAAGGAACCTCGAGGGGAATTTGTACTGGTGGTGGAGGGCCGTGCCCGAGAAGGGGCTCCGGAGCCGGAATACACCCTGGAAGAGGCGGCGGACCTGGCCCGTTCCCTGGCTCAGGGAGGTCTTTCCCCTACAGAGGCTGCCAAACAGGCGGCCAAGGAGACAGGTTTCAAGAAAGGGGAAATCTACCGGCTGCTGGCGGAAAACCAGGGCTGAGGCAAGGTCACTGGCAGGCTTCCAGAACCTGGGCAATGGCCTCTCCCACCAGGGATCCGGAATAGCGGGCCTCGCTGACCGTGTTAACCTCCGTACCCACCTCCACCAGCAGGGAACCGGGGGTGGCGTTCATATTGTACTTGCTGTTGGAGAAATTGAGAGGCCGGGCCAGACCGGGATAGGAGGTCTGGAGCTGCTGCTGAATCCGCAGGGCCAGGCGCAGGTTTTCCTCCCACCGGGGGAAATCTCCCCAGCCCCCGTCGGCGTCGCACCCGGCAATGAGCATCACCTGGGCAGCTTTCCGGCCTTCCAGGGTCACAGTTGGTTTGTATTTTACCCCACTGTCCGTGGTCATGGAGTCCCGATGGACGTCGATGGTCACCTGGATGGTGGGGTATTCTGTCAGGTTTTTTTGGAGCACTTCCCAAGAGCGGTCATAGGAGCCGTTGTACAGGGTGTCGTTGACGGTGGTGTCGTGGACCACCCCGAATCCGGCGGCTTCCAGGGATTCCTTCAGGGCCTCCCCAGCGGCCACCACGCTCTGGTCCGGATCCTCCGTCCGGGTGGCCATGTCCGTGTAATAAAATCCCGTAAAGGTCTGGGAATAGGCCTCGGAGGTGTGGGTGTGGTAGATGAGGATTTCCACGCTGCCGTCCTTTTTCAGATGGACGGAGGGTTCCTCCTGGAGGGAGGCGTTCAGATCGGTGCCGGAACCGGTGGTGTCCTTGACGAAAAAGTTGGATACCTGGGTGCCGCCGGAAAGCTGGATTTCTTCCACCGGGGCGGATTTCCGGTTGGGGTCTGGAGTGACGGAGGCCTCCGGCTGGGCGGTGGCCGTCAGGGAGACCACACCGTCGTCGGGGAGAGAATAGAGATCCGGCTGGGGAGAGGGACTGGGAGAAGCCTGGGAAGCGGAGGATACAGCCTCCGCCTTCATTCCGGCGGCAAAGAGCAGGGCGTCGCCTCCCTGCTCCCGGGACCATCCCTGGAGCTTGACCCCCACACACCACAGGCACAAGCCCACGCCCAACAGAATTCCCAGTTTTTTCAGCAGGCGGGAGAAGGTTTGTTTCATGAAAAAATCCTTTCGCAACAAAAAGTTAACAATTATCCCCTTGCATTGAGAGAGATACTTTAGTATAATAAAGTGAATAACTATCACTTAAAAAAGGCTTGAAGACTGTGAAACAGAGAAGCCGACACCCCAGAGAAGCGCCAATCGGACGCTGAGGAAGGAGTTTTGTAAATGTCTATTTATTCGGAGATCAAGCCGGAAATCCGCGCCTTGGCGGAAACCTGTGTGGAAAACACCAAAATTGACCCGGAACTGTATGTGAAGTACGACGTCAAGCGGGGCCTGCGGGACTTAAACGGCAAGGGTGTGCTGACGGGACTTACCAACATCTCGGAGATCATTTCCTCCAAGACCGTGGACGGGAAGAGCGTTCCCTGTGAGGGCGAGCTCTACTACCGGGGTTATAATGTGGAAGAGCTGATTCGCCGTCAGCCCAAAGGGGACAATTTCGGATTTGAACGCACGGCCTATCTGCTGTTGTTTGGAGATCTGCCGGATCAGGAGCAGTTTCGGACCTTCTGCGAGCTTTTGTCCTTCTACCGGACTTTGCCCACCAGTTTCGTCCGGGACATCATCATGAAGGCACCCAGCAGCGACATGATGAATACCCTGGCCCGCAGCGTGCTCACTCTCTATTCTTATGACGAAGCGGCGGAAGATATTTCCATTCCCAACGTGCTGCGTCAGAGCATGCAGCTGATTGCCCTGTTTCCCCTGTTGTCCGTGTACGGCTACCAGGCGTACCGTCACTATCACGATGGCCAGAGCCTGTTTATCCACCAGCCCGATCCCAAGCTTTCCACGGCGGAGAACATTTTGCGGATCCTGCGGCCCGATTGTTCCTATACGGAGCTGGAGGCCAAGGTGCTGGACATCGCCCTGATTCTCCACGCGGACCACGGCGGCGGCAACAACTCCACCTTTACCACCCATGTGGTCACCTCCTCGGGTACCGATACCTATTCCGCCATTGCCGCGGCCCTGGGTTCTCTGAAAGGCCCCAAGCACGGCGGTGCCAACATCAAGGTGGTGAAGATGTTCGAGGACATCAAGTCCCATGTGAAGGATTGGGACGACGAAGAGGAAGTGGAGGCCTACCTGGCCAAACTGCTGCATAAGGAAGCTTTCGACAAGTCCGGTCTGATTTACGGCATCGGCCACGCGGTCTATTCCCTGTCCGATCCCCGTGCCAAGATCATGGCCCGGTTTGTGGAGGGGCTTTCCAAGGAAAAGGGACGTTCCGACGAGTTCCGGTTGTACAGCAACGTGGAGCGCTTGGCGGTGAAACTGATCACCAACGAGCGGAAGATCTACAAGGGCGTTTCCGCCAATGTGGACTTCTACAGCGGCTTCATTTACAGCATGCTGGATCTGCCCATGGAGCTGTACACCCCCATTTTCGCCATCTCCCGGATTGCCGGTTGGAGCGCCCACCGGATCGAGGAGTTGGTGGGCGGCGGCAAGATCATCCGTCCTGCTTACATGGCCGTCCAGTCCCACCGGGAGTTCCCCCAGGAAACCCTTTAATCCATACTTTACTAAACAAGAAAACCGCTCTCCGTTGAGGGCGGTTTTATTTTTTTGCCAAAAAAGAAATAGTTTTTTGTGACCAAACTGGGATTTGGTCTGTCTAATATACAGAGAGCGGGAGTGCGGCCAGGGAAAATCCGGATTTCTCCGGCCGCACAAAAAAGGCGCCCCGGAAGGGGCGCCCCATAGAATGCTTCGGGTCCGAAAGGTCCCGTTTTAAGATGGAAGACCGGTTTTCTTACCAGCCCTGTTCCTTCAGATACTGACGGCTCAGGGTGATGGCTTCCATGGGAGGACGGTCGTTGGACTGGTCCTGCTCCACGACGACCCACTGAGCGCCAGCTTCCACAGAGGCTTCCAGGATAGGACCAAAGTCCTGATCTCCGTAACCTACGGGCCGGAATTCGAAGATGCCGTGGCTTTCTTCCTTTTTCACCTCGGTGCCGATCAGCTCGTACATGTTGGCGGGCTTGCCCTCTTTGTGGAAGTCCTTGAGATGGACCACAGGGGACCGGCCGGAATACTTCTTGATGTAACCGGCAGGATCTTCTCCGGCCACCTTCACCCAGCAGGTATCCAGCTCGGTCTGGAGCAGGTCGGCGGGAATGGTGTCGTAGATGTAATCCAGGGCATAGCGGCCGTCGTCCATTTTCACAAACTCGAAGTCGTGGTTGTGATAGAGGGTCTGAATGCCGTGAGCCTTGCAGGCCTTGCCGATTTCCTCAAACAGCTTCACGTTGCCTTCGAACTTGGGGGTGCCGGGACGGTCTTCTTCCATCAGGTAGGGAATGGCGATGTATTTGACGCCGATCTCCACATACTTCTGGATGGTGCCTTCCATATCAGCCACCAGCTCCTGGAAGGGAACATGGGCGGAGATGGGAATCAGGCCGGCTTCTTCAATGGCGGCTTTCACGGCAGCGGGCTCCAGGTCATAGAGACCGGCCAGCTCCACGCCGTCGTAACCGATTTCTTTAATTTTTTTCATGGTGCCGGCAAAATCTTTTTCCGCGTCTCCACGGACAGAATAAACCTGCACCGCAACGGGCAAAGTCTTCATGGGAAACTCCTCCAATCGAGAGATTAATCTAGCTTTATGATATAGCAAAGGTTCCTAAAGGTCAAGAGAAAGGGTTGAAAAAATAAGGGGGTTGTGCTACAGTATGCACAGAGTACATAAAATTTATAATTTTTTTAATGATAAATGGATCAAGGCCATTTGTCGGGAGAGATATGAAAAAGGAGTGGGTTCAATGAAGAGGAACCTTCGGTTTTACTTTGCGCTGTTTTTTGCCAAGGGGACGGCGCTGGTACTCAAGCTCATTGGCAGACAGGGAACTTCTATGCCCGGGTCCTGGGCCATTATTTTATGCCCGGATTTTCTGGCCCGGATGCCCCGGCCCAAAACGGTGATCGGCATCACCGGCACCAACGGCAAGACCACCGTGTCCAACCTGGTGGAAGATGTGCTGCAGGAGTGCGGGTATCAATTTACCTGCAACCGGGCGGGCACCAACGTGGCCACAGGGGTGGCCTCCAGCCTGATCGCCAATTCCACCTTTTTGGGCAAGCCCAAGAATCAGCTGGCGGTTTTTGAGCTGGACGAGCGGAGCTCTCCCCATATTCTGCCCTATTTGAAGCCGGATTTACTGTTGTGCACCAATATTTTCCGGGATTCCTACAAGCGCAACGCCCATGTGGAATTTATCCTGGAAATTCTCAACCGGTACATTCCCGATACCACCCGGCTGGTACTGAACGCCGACGACCTGCTGTGTTCCAGTCTGAAGCCGGAAAATCCCCGGGCGTATTTTTCCATCGATCCCCTGCCCGGAGAAGAGCAGGCGCCCCACAACCGGGTTCAGGCGTTGCGGGTCCGCCCCAAGTGCGGGGCCCGGCTGGAATGGGACTTCCGCCGGTACCATCACATTGGCCGGGCCCACTGTCCCCAGTGCGGCCTGTGTTCCCCCAAGCCCCAGTATCGGGTGACGGCAGTGCATCCCCGGGATCACCGGATGACTGTCCAGGCCGGGGACCTGACCGGGGAATTCCCCCTGCCCAATGGGAACATCATCAACGTGTACAACGCCCTGTCCGCCGTGGCGCTGTTGTCCGAGTTTGGGCTGTCCCAGGAGCGGATTGCCCACTGCATGGAAAAGCTCACCATCACCGAAAGCCGCTACAGCGAGGATCAGGTGGGGGGCCGGAAAATTATTCTCCATCTGGCCAAGGGGCAAAACCCCATTGCCTGTTCCCAGGCCTGTGCCAACGTGCGGAAGGCCCCTGGGAAAAAAGCGGTGCTGCTGTTCCTGGATGACCGTCACGACGCGGCCCACTCGGTGGAAAATATGGCCTGGCTCTACGACACGGATCTGGGATTGCTCAACGACCCCAGCATCCTTCAGGTGGTGGAGACAGGGGCCCGCCATTGGGACACCTATGTGCGGCTGCTGATGGCCGGCATTTCTCCGGAAAAGATCGCCCACCGGGAGGACAACCTCCAGGCGGTTCAGGCCCTGAATCTGGAGGGAGTGGACACGGTGTATGTGCTCTATGACATTTACGCCGTAGGCCTGGCCAAGCAGGTGAAGGAGCAGCTGCGGGAGCGGCTGGCCCAGCTGCCGCCCCTGACCGATTCCCAAGAGAAGGAGGCCCAGCCCCATGAGAATTGAGATTCTGTTCCCCGAGATGGCCAACCTGTTCGGGGACTTGAGCAATATGGACTATTTAAAGCTTTGCCTGCCTGAGGCGGAGTTTGTGGAAACACCTTTTACCGGCGAACCCCTGTTTACCAGGGAACCGGTGGACCTGGTATACCTGGGACCCATGACGGAACGGGGGCAGGAGCGGGTCATTGAAAAGTTCCGGCCACTCCGGTTTGAGATCCAGGAGCAGATCAAGAAGGGCACTCCCTTCCTTTTTACGGGAAATGCCCTGGAGATTCTGGGGGAGCGGATCGAAGACGGGGAAGGGGGCCAGGTGGAAGGCCTGGGGCTGTTCCCACTGGTGGCCCGGCGGGATATGCTTCACCGGCATAACAGCACCTTCCTGGGAACCTTTGAAGGGGATCCGGTGATGGGGTTTAAATCCCAGTTTACCATGGCCTTTCCCGGAGACAGCAGTCTGGGGCTTTTCCTGGTGGACCGGGGCGTAGGCCTCAACAAGAAGTGTCCCTTTGAGGGGATCCGGTCCCACAATTTCTTCGGCACCTACCTGCTGGGGCCCTTGCTGATCCTGAACCCGCCCTTTACCCGGTATCTGCTGCGGACCATGGGGGCAGAGGACGCGAACCTGGCCCTGGAGGCGGAGGTGGAAGCCGCCTATCAGAAGCGCCTGGAGGACTTCCGGGCCCATACCTGAACCATCCCATACCCATCAAAAAAAGACTGCCGGAAGGCAGTCTTTTTTTCGTGGGAAAGCTGTGAGGATCAGCAGGCGCTGACGCGGCCGGCTTTGGCATCCAGGCAGACCACAGCGCCGCTCTTGAGAATGTCGGTGGCGTGGGTGGCGCCGGTGAGTACAGGCTTGTCCATGGCCAGACCCACAATGGCTGCGTGGGTATTGGCCCCTTCCATTTCGGTGATGATGCCCGAGCAGCGGCGCAGGTATTCCACAATGGAGTTGTCCGTTTCGGGAACCACCAGAATGTCCCCGTCTCGGAAATGCTTGGGGATCTCTTCCAGGTGCTTGCACACGCACAGACGGGCGGAAACGCATTCCTCCGTGACCCCTTCCCCGGTGAGGAGCACATGGCCCACCACATGGACCTTCATCATGTTGGTGGTGCCGGAGATGCCCAAGGGCACGCCGGCGGTGATCACCACCAGGTCGCCGCTTTTTACCAGGCCCGTCTCTTCGGCGGCGTCCACGGCCCGCTCAAAGAGGGCATCCGTGTCGCTGACCTCGTCGATGAGCATGGGGAACACGCCCCAGGAAAGATTCAGCTGCCGCCACACATGTTCCTGAGTGGTGCAGCCCACAATGGGATACAGGGGCCGGAACTTGGAAAGCTGCCGGGCGGTGACGCCGGACTTTGTGACCGTGACAATGGCCTTGGCGCCCAGGTCGTGGGCCGTGGTGCAGGTGGCATGGGAGATGGCGTTGGTCACGTCAAAGGCCACGTCGCTGTTGTCCCGGGAGTTGAAGCGCTTGATATAGTTGATGCTTTGCTCGGCCTTTTCGGCGATGCGCACCATGGTTTCCAGGGCTTCCACAGGATACTTGCCCGCAGCGGTTTCTCCGGAGAGCATGATGCAGCTGGTGCCGTCGTAAATGGCGTTGGCCACGTCGGTGGCTTCTGCCCGGGTAGGCCGGGGATTTTTGATCATGGAGTCCAGCATCTGGGTGGCGGTGACCACCTGTTTGCCGGCCATATAGGATTTTTGGATCAGCTGCTTTTGCAGCACGGGCACATCCTCAAAGGGAATTTCCACGCCCATATCCCCTCGGGCCACCATGATGCCGTCCACCACCCGAAGGATTTCGTCGATGTTTTCCACGCCCTCCATGTTTTCGATCTTGGCGATGATGTTCATGGTCTGGCAGTGGTATTCCTTCAGAATGTGGCGGATGGCCAGGATATCCTCGGCGGAGCGGGTGAAGGAGGCGGCAATGTAGTCAAAGCCGTTCTCGATGCCGAAGATGATGTCCGACCGGTCCTGCTCGCTGATAAAGGGCATGGACAGCCTGGTGCCGGGCACGTTGATGCCCTTGTGGTTGGAAACACGGCCTCCGTTGAGCACCGTGCAGACAATGTCCGTTTCGGAAACATGCTCTGCCCGCATTTCCACCAGGCCGTCATCGATGAGCACTCGGGCGCCGGGCTTCAAGTCCTTGGGCAGATTCTTGTAGGTGATGGACACCACCTTGTCGTCCCCTGCCACCTCACGGGTGGTCAAGGTAAAGGTGGCTCCGCTTTCCAGTTCAATGGGGCCGTTCTCAAAAGTTTTTACCCGGATTTCCGGGCCTTTGGTGTCCAGAATCGTGGCGATGGGGAGACCCAATTCCTCCCGCAGGCGCGTCACCGCTTCCAACTTTTTGGCGGCGTCTTCGTGGGTACAGTGGGAGAAATTGAACCGGGCTGCGTTCATGCCTCCCAGCATCAGCCGGCGCAGGACCCTTTCGTCCTCGGTGGCGGGGCCCAGCGTGCAGATGATTTTCGTCTTTCTCAGCATTGCGCATCGTCCTTTCCTTTGCGGGCGCCATGCTCCCGCAACTGTTGGTTCACTCCAAAAGCATCCCCCCAACAGAGTCTTGTCATAAGGTGCAAGGGCTTCCGGGGGATTCTGGGGTTATTATATCATATCCTTTTGGGTTCGTCATCAGTTTTTCCCCCATTTGCCCAAAAATTAACACTTCCCGTTTCGCCCATTTTTCCCCTAAGAACAGCCTTGAAAATCCCTGTTGCCCAGGTGTTTTTTCTCCCTGCTGGGGAAGGCTAAAAATCGGAAAGGGGTGGTGCCATGAACCGGGGAAAATACAGGTGGTTTGCCTGGGCGTTCGGGGTGACTCTGAGCCTGTTGATCCTGGTGACGGGGCTGGTCATTGTGGATACTCAGGGCCGCCGGATGAGCTTTGGAGACGATCAGCCGGCCATACAGGTGAAGCACCTGGCCGGGGACAGAGCCAGGCTGGAGGTGAAGGTCCTGGGATTTGAGGGCAGCTGGGATGTGACCGCTGCGGATCGGGCCTTCCAGTTTGTCTGCGATTTTTGCTGTATTCCACATTCCTGAGAAAATGTGGGGAAAACTTCCGGGGAGGGCAGGGACATGAACGGGTGGTGGACGGGGGTAGACCAGCTCCTGGGAGGAATCCCGGGACAGTGGGTGCGCAGGGCGGCCCAGGAGGCCCAGTGGATGGGAATCCTGGGGTGGTCCCTGGTGGCGGTGGGATGTTTGGGGGTAGCCCTGGCTGTCCAATGGAGCGGCCGGGCCCGTCGGAAACGTCCTCCCTTTCTGCCCTACCGTCCGCCGGCCCTGCCCGGGCCTTTCCAGCTGGTCCGGGGTAAAAAACAGGGTCGTCGGTAAAAAAGGAGCCTCTGGAGAGCCTCAAAGCACACCTTGTGGTTTCTTCATTTTTTTAAGGAGTTTTCCCCAATTCCGCCGCCATATGTGGTGGTGAACTGTGAGTTTGTAACTATTTTGCAATAAATTTACAAAATGATTCTTGTATAGAAAAATAAAAAGGGCCTCTTGAGGTACAATGCTACACAGAAACTTATGTAAATGAGGAGCAATCTATCATTTTCGTGAGGAGGCAGAAGCAACATGTGCTTTTTTAAGAATAAGAAACTGAGAAAGCGTTTGGGCGCTGGTCTGTTATCTCTGTGCATGCTGACCATGACCCCCCTGACGGTTTCCGCCGAGACGGTGGCCGAAATCCAGGAGGAGCAGAACCGGCTGGAAGCGGAGAAGCAGGATTTGCAAGCCCAGCTGGATCAGCTTCGGGACGACGAGGCCCAGAAGCAGGAATATCAGGACACTTTGCAGGAGCAAATCGACGTGGTGCAGGAGCAGATCGACACCACCCGTGAAAATATCAATGAACTCAACGCCAGCATCAACGAGTTGAACCTGAAGCTGGAAAAGTCCCAGGAAGAGATTCAGGGGACCATCGATGAATTTAAAGAGCGGCTGGTGGCCCTGTACACCGCAGGCAACGTGAGCACCTTGGAGATCCTGTTGGACTCCGACAGCCTCAGCGAGTTCACCACCCGCACCGCCCTTTTGGAAAACATGACCGCCCATGACCAGGAATTGGTGGACAAGCTGGAAGCCTATGTGGAATCCACCGATGCGGAGCGTCAGGAGCGGGAAGCTCAGATGGCAGAAGTGGCTGAGCTTCAGAAGTCTTTGGAAAGCAAGCAGGACGAGTTGGATGGCCTGTATGCCGAGAACGCCGCCGCGCTGGAGGAGATTCAGGGTGCGGAAGGCGCTACGGAGAACGCCCTGGCCGCCAACGAAGAGGAACTGGCTGCCAGCGAGCAAAAGATGCAGGCTGCCATTGCCGCCCAGAAAGCAGCCGAGGAGGAAGCTCTCCGGCAGCAGCAGCTTCAACAGCAGCAGGCCGCTCAGAGTTCCGGCAGCAGCTCCGGCAGTTCCAGTGGTTCCAGCGATAGCAGCAGTTCCAGTGGAAGTTCCGATTCTTCCAGCAGCATTACATATCCCAGCGGTGGCGGCGGGGTATCGGGATTCAATCCCATTTGGCCTCTGCCCGGTGTGACTTACATTTCCGCCGGCTTTAACGGGTATCCCGGCCACAAGGGCTTGGATATTGCTGGACCGTACGGCACCCCCGTGGTGGCCGCAGCGGACGGCACCGTCATTGACGCCAACGCTACCGACTCTTGGGGCATGTCCTGGGGCTATTATGTGCTGATCTATCACAACGGCACCTACACTACCCGGTACGCTCACCTGAGCTCCGTGGCCGTTTCCAACGGCCAGTATGTGACCGCAGGTACCGTAATCGGCTATGAAGGTGCTACCGGCAACGTGACCGGGCCTCACCTGCATTTTGAGGTGTACCAGAACGGCACCCGTGTGGACCCCATGCAGTTCCTGTAATCGTTAGAAATCCAGAAAGCCTCTCGGAAAACCGGGAGGCTTTTTTGCTGCCTGTTTTTTCCAGTGTAGAAAAAACTCTCGAGAATTTGTCATTTTTGTCACTGACTTCTTTTTCCGCCCCTCCGTCTAATGGACAAAGAGACCTGAAAAGGGTGTGACGTCATGAGAAGAAGGAGAGTTCTGGAACCCCAACCGAAACGAGTGCGCTGGCTGAAACTGCTGTGTGCCTTCGCGGCGGGAATGCTGGCGGTGCTGCTGTTGGCCCTTCCCGTGCAAGCCATGTTCTGGCATGTACCCCGGAACCTGGCGCCCCTTGCTGCTGCCCCTCAGACTCAGACCCCAGCAGCTGCTGGACGCCCCTTACATCGATCAGCGGGACAAGTATCCCACAGGATGTGAAAGCGTCACAGCGGTGATGGCCCTCCAATATCTGGGGGTGGACCTGACTGTGGAGGAGTTTATCGACGGATATCTGCCCCAGGGGAATGCCCCCCACCTGGATGAATCCGGGTGCATGGTGGGAGCCAATCCCTGGAAAGCTTTTCTGGGCAGTCCCTACTCGGAAGAAGGGTGGGGGTGCTACGCCCCGGTGATCGCCCAGGCCCTGGAGGAAATCCTGGCGGACCGGGGACTGGACGAGCTGGCAGTTCTGGAGCCGGAAGGGCAATCTGTAGAAGACCTGTGTCAAGACTATGTGGATCAGGGGGTGCCAGTACTTCTCTGGGCCACCATCGACATGGAAGAACCGGTTCCCGCCAACCAGTACTATCTGGAGGATACCTGGGAATTGTTCACCTGGATTTACCCGTTGCACTGTTTGCTGCTCACGGGGGAGGATGAGGACTACTACTATTTTAACGACCCCATGGTAGGGAAAAACGTTCCCTACGAAAAGGCGGATGTGGAAACCGCCTATGAGGGCATTGGGGAACAGGCCGTGGTGGTCCTTCCCCTTTCTTGAAGGGAGATTCCATAAGAGGGCCGGGGCCAAGTTGCTCCGGCCCTCGATGTTTGGGAGAACGATCTCCGGTTGCATCCTGTCCGGGAGTAGGGTATAATCGTCACAAACAAGGGACAGGAGGAAGGAATGATGCAACCAGTAGCATGGGCCGCGGCAGGAACCGGATTTACCTGCCTGATGACCGTGTTGGGATCGTCCATGGTGTTTTTCTTCCGGAAGAAGGTCAACGCCGGAGCCCAACGAATTTTTCTGGGGTTTGCCGCCGGAGTGATGGTGGCGGCTTCCGTTTGGAGTCTGTTGATCCCCGCCATTGAGGAGGCGGAGTCCCGGGGTATGGTGGGATGGATCCCCGCAGCGGGAGGGTTTCTGCTGGGCGTGGGATTTCTCATGGCCCTGGATTCCCTGATGCCCCACCTGCACCTGGGTGCTTCGGCGCCGGAAGGCCGGTCTGCCTCCTGGAAACGGACCACCTTGCTGGTGTTGGCCGTGACCCTTCACAATATTCCCGAGGGCATGGCTGTGGGATTTTCCTTTGCCCTGGCGGCGGAACAGGGAGGGGACCCTTCCCTGTATACGGGGGCGCTGGCTTTGGCCCTGGGCATGGGAATTCAGAATTTCCCGGAAGGGGCAGCCATTTCCCTGCCACTGCGCCAAGAGGGACTTCCCTCCTGGAAAAGCTTTCTCTATGGGGGCATGTCGGGAGTGGTGGAACCGGTGTTCGGCATTTTGGCAGTGCTGGTGGCCGGAAGCATCCAACCTTTGCTGCCCTGGCTGCTGGCCTTTGCCGCTGGCGCCATGATGTATGTGGTGGTGGAGGAATTGATTCCCGAGGCTCATCTGGGAGAGCATTCCAATGTGGGCACCTTGGGTGTCATGGCAGGCTTCCTGGTGATGATGGTGCTGGACGTGGCCCTGGGATGAAACAGTTGCCTTTTGGGGCAAATGGGGGTATCATGGAGAAAAGAATCTGAAGGAGGCATATGGGATGAGCTATATTCCCACGCCGAACCAGGCCTTGGAACTGGTGCGGCAATACAATCACGAGGAGTTTCACCTGCACCACGCCAAAACCGTGGGCTGGGTGCTGGGGTATCTGAGCAAAACCCACGATCCGGGCCGGGAGGCTTACTGGCAAACTGTGGGGATCCTCCATGACATCGATTTTGAGCAGTGGCCCCAGGAGCACTGTAAAAAAGCCCAAACCCTGCTTCAGGAGCTGGATGTGGACGAGGGCGTGATCCACGGGGTGGTGAGCCACGCCTGGGGCACCTGTTCCGACGTGAAACCGGAAAGCCTGATGGAACAGTACCTGTTTGCCGCCGACGAGCTCACCGGGTTGATCGGCGCCGCGGCTTTGATGCGGCCTACAGGCTTTGAGGGAATGGAAGTCAAGTCGGTGATGAAGAAGTTTAAGGATAAGAAATTTGCCGCCGGCTGTTCCCGGGACGTGATCTCCCAGGGGGCTGAAATGCTGGGCCTGACCGTCCAGGAGCTGGTGGGGGAAGTCCTGCCCGCCATGCAGGCCATGCCGGAGAATTGGCCGGCGTAACCGCCTTTACCGCAGAGAATCAACCGCGGCAGCCAGGAACCACGAATCAGCGCGCTGCCCTCGCGAAATAAAGTTCTTTGCAAGGCTCTCTTTGCAGAAGTCCGGAAGGAAATACCCAAAACGCAGGGAAAATCAACCGCGGCAGTGAGGAACGCCGAATCAGCGCGTTGCCCTCGCGAAATAAAGTTCTTTGCAAGGCTTTCTTTCAAGAAAGCCGGAAAAAAACCGTGCAGCCTTTTTGGACTGCACGGTTTGTGTTTTTCTTGAGGTTTTTTATTCCAGTTCCAGAGCGCCAGTGTACAGCTGATAGTAGGTGCCGTGCTGGGCAATGAGCTGGTCGTGGGTGCCCCGCTCGATAATCCGGCCGTGATCCAATACCATGATGGCGTCGGAGTTTTGCACGGTGGACAACCGGTGGGCAATGACAAATACCGTCCGACCCGTCATCAGAGCATCCATGCCCTTCTGCACAATGGCCTCGGTGCGGGTGTCGATGGAGGAGGTGGCCTCGTCCAGAATCATAACCGGAGGATCCGCCACAGCGGCCCGGGCAATGGACAGCAGCTGCCGCTGGCCCTGGCTCAGGTTGGCACCGTTGCCGGACAGAGGCGTGTCGTAGCCCTGGGGCAGACGAGTGATGAAATCGTGGGCGCCGGCCAGCTTGGCGGCGGCAATGCACTCTTCATCGGTGGCGTCCAAACGGCCATAGCGGATGTTGTCCATGACCGTGCCCGTAAACAGGTTGGTATCCTGAAGCACCATGCCCAGGGACCGGCGAAGATCCGCCTTCTTGATCTTGTTGATGTTGATGCCGTCATAGCGGATCTTGCCGTCGGCAATGTCGTAGAACCGGTTGATCAGGTTGGTAATGGTGGTTTTGCCTGCGCCGGTAGAGCCTACGAAGGCAATCTTCTGGCCAGGTTTGGCGTACAGGGTGATGTTGTGCAGGACCATTTTGTCGGGATTGTAACCGAAATCCACGTCGTCCAGAACCACTTCGCCTTGAAGTTTGGTGTAGGTGACGCTGCCATCCGCCTGATGGGGATGCTTCCAGGCCCACACGTTGGTGCGTTCTTTGCATTCGGTCAGGTTGCCGTCTTTGTCTTCCTTGGCATTGACCAAAGTGACATAGCCTTCGTCGGCTTCGGGCTGTTCGTCCAGCAGATCGAAAATCCGCTTGGTGCCGGCCAAGCCCATGATCACCATGTTCAGCTGGTTGGAAACCTGGCTGATGTTGCCGGAAAACTGCTTGGTCATGTTCAGGAAGGGCACCACAATGCTGATGCTGAAGGCCAGACCGGATACGCTGATGTTGGGAGCCCCGCCCATGAGCATGGCGCCGCCTACAATGGCCACCACCACATAGAGCACGTTGCCGATGTTGTTGAGGATGGGCATGAGCATGTTGGCGTAACGGTTTGCCTGTTCCGCGTTGTGGAACAATTCGTCGTTGACCTTGTCAAAGTCTGCCTGGGCTTCCTCCTCGTGGCAGAAGACCTTGACCACTTTCTGGCCGTTCATCATCTCTTCCACGAAGCCTTCGGTGCGGCCGATGGCCTGCTGCTGCCGGATGAAGTATTTGGAAGAGTTGCCGCCCACTTTCTGGGTTACAAGCACCATGCACACCACGCCCAGGAGCACCACCAAAGTGAGCCACAGGCTGTAGTAGACCATGATGGCGAACACGGTGATGATGGTCACCGCGGAGATGATAAACTGAGGCATGCTCTGGGAGATCATCTGACGCAGGGTGTCAATGTCGTTGGTGTAGTAGCTCATCACGTCGCCGTGATTGTGGGTGTCAAAATATTTGATGGGCAAATCCTGCATGCCGTTGAACATGCGCTTGCGCATCTTGGCCAGGGAACCCTGGGTGATCACGGCCATCAGCTGGGTGTAGATAATGCCCGCCAGCAGGCTCAGGCCGTAGAAAACCGCCAGGATGATCACCAGTTTCAAGATGTGCCCGGAAACGGATGCCCAGTCTCCGGTCTGCCAGCTCTGCTCCACCGCCGCAATGATGTTCTGCATGAAGATGGAGGGGATGGAGCTGATGATGGCGTTGAAGAGAATACAGATGAGAGTGACGGGAAGCAACACCGGATAGAAGCTAAAGAGCATTTTAATCAGCCGCAGCAGGGTATCTTTCCGCTGCCCCTTGGCCAGAGGGGCGCCGCCTTTTCGTTGCATCATTGGCATTACGCTTCACCCTCCTTTGTCTGGGTTGTGGATTTATTCTGGGAATAGAACACCTCGCGGTACACTTCGCTGTTTTTCATCAACTCTTCGTGGGAGCCCATGTCGGCGATGGTGCCGTTGTCCATAATGATAATGCAGTCCGCATCCTGAACCGAGGCAACCCGCTGAGCGATGATGATCTTGGTGGTTTCGGGAATGAACTTCCGGAAGCCCTGACGGATCAACGCGTCGGTACGGGTGTCCACGGCGCTGGTGGAGTCGTCCAGGATCAGGATCTTGGGTTTCTTCAGCAGAGCCCGGGCAATGCACAGACGCTGTTTCTGGCCGCCGGACACGTTGGAGCCGCCCTGTTCGATGTAGGTGTCGTATTTCTGGGGGAACTGCTGGATGAACTCATCCGCCTGGGAGAGCCGGCAGGCCTCTTCCAGTTCTTCGTCGGTGGCGTCGGGATTGCCCCAGCGGAGGTTTTCCTTGATGGTGCCGGAAAACAGCTCGTTCTTCTGGAGCACCACGGCCACCTGGTTCCGGAGGGTTTCCAGGTCGTAGTTCCGCACGTCTACGCCGCCCACCTTGACGGTACCTTCGGTGGCGTCATACAGCCGGGGAATCAGCTGGATCAAGCTGGACTTGGAAGAACCTGTGCCTCCCAGAATGCCGATGACCGAGCCCGATTTGATATGTAGGTTGATATCGGAAAGGGCCATGCGAGAGGCCTTTTTGGAATATTTAAAGCTCACGTTGTCGAAATCGATGGAGCCGTCCTTGACTTCCATCACCGGTTTTTCCGGATTGTGGAGGGTGCTTTCTTCCTGGAGAACTTCCACAATACGTTCGGCAGATTCCAGAGACATGGTGATCATGACGAAGATCATGGAGAGCATCATCAGACTCATGAGGATCTGGAAGCTGTAGGTGAGCAGAGAGGACATCTGGCCCACATCCAGATCCATGCCCTGGCTGGTGATGACGGTGTAGGAACCGAAGGACAGCACAAACACCATGACCGCGTACACGCAGAACTGCATCAGGGGGTTGTTGATGGCCAGGATCCGTTCGGCCTTGGTGAAGTCCCGGCGCACGTCTTCCACGGCGTTGGTGAACTTTTCTTTCTCATGCTCTTCCCGCACATAGGCCTTGACCACCCGCATGCCCCGGATGTTCTCCTGAATGGAGGCGTTCAAAGCGTCGTACTTGCGGAAGACTTTCCGGAACAGGGGCATGGTTTTCCGGGTGACGAAAATCAGCCCAATGCCCAGGATGGGAATGGTCACCAAGAAGATCAGGGCCATTTTGCCGCCCATGACAAAGCCCATCACAAAGGAGAAGATCAGCATCAGGGGGCAGCGGATGGCGGTACGGATGATCATCATGTAGGCCATCTGGACATTGGTGATGTCGGTGGTCAGACGGGTCACCAGGCTGGAAACGGAAAAGCGGTCGATGTTTTCAAAGGAATACCCTTGAATCTTATAAAACATGTCCTTGCGCAGGTTGCGGGCAAAACCGCAGCTGGCGGTGGCGCAGGCGGAGCCGGCCAGGGCGCCGAAGGCCAGGGACAAAGCGGCCATCCCCACCAGGGTGCCGCCGTAGGCCAGAAGCCGGGGCATGGTGATGCCGTCCTTGATCTCGTTGACCAAATTGGCGATGATAAAGGGGATGATACATTCCATCACCACTTCGCCGGAAACAAAGACCGGCGCCAGGATGGATGGCTTTTTGTATTCCCGGATACTTTTCGCCAGAGTTTTAATCATAAAAACCCTTCCTTTCCGAAAAAATAGTACCGCTGCCCAACAAAGCCGGATACGGCCTTGCAAAAGCAAAGAACCGCCCTGCCGGCCAGAAGCCGGCCGGCGTGTTCCCGGCAGCTGTTTTCCCCTTTCCGCGCCGGGCACGGAACAGGAAAATCAAAAGAAATTTGTTAGGTATCGAACTAAATTTTAAGGCAAATTAATCCCTTTGTCAAGTGGGTTTCCGGGGAAAAATCCAGGGGGAATTTTGGGAGAATTTCGGGGAAAACCCGCGGAAAAACTGGACTTTTGGGAAGAGAAAAGGCAAACTCTGTGGAACCTTGACAAAAGAAGGGGGCCATGTTAAAATAAAACCAATATTTTTTACGGAATGAGGCCGAAACTGGGCGGGACAGCGTGCGCTGTTCCTTTTTTTCGTACTTTTTCCGGACCTTGGCGGGAGGTATGGCGATGGAAGACGCCCAAAAGACCAAGCTATTTGAATCGATGCCCATCCCACAGGCGGTAATGAAGCTGGCGGTCCCCACGGTGCTCAGTTCCCTGGTGATGGTGCTCTACAACCTGGCGGACACCTACTTTGTGGGAATGCTCAACGATGCGGTGCAAAACGCGGCGGTGACGTTGGCGGCGCCGCTGCTGCTGGCCTTCAACGCGGTGAACAATCTGTTCGGAGTGGGCAGTTCCAGCATGATGAGCCGTGCCTTGGGAAAAAAGGATTACGACACGGTGTACCGGAGCTCGGCTTTTGGGTTTTACTGTGCGGCCATTGCGGGCCTGTTGTTCTCCGTGGCCTACACGGTGTTCCAGACGCCCTTGCTCACCTTGCTGGGAGCCAATGAGGAAACTATGGCCACCACCGTGGGCTATGCCCGCTGGACGGTGACCTTCGGAGCGGTGCCCTCCATTTTAAATGTGGTGCTGGCCTACCTGGTCCGGGCAGAGGGGTCCGCCCTTCACGCCAGTATCGGCACCATGAGCGGCTGTTTCCTGAACATTATTTTGGACCCTCTGTTTATTCTGCCCCAGGGGCTGAACCTGGGAGCGGCAGGGGCTGGGCTTGCCACCTTCCTCTCCAACTGCGTGGCCTGCCTGTACTTCTTTGTGCTGCTTTACTGCAAGCGGGGGAAGACCTATGTGTGCATCCGGCCCACCATGTTTGGCTTTAAGCGCCACATTGTGCTGGGGGTGTGCACGGTGGGGATCCCCGCCTCCATTCAAAACCTGCTCAACGTGACGGGTATGAGCGTGCTCAACAACTTCACCGCCGGTTTCGGTTCCGATGCAGTGGCGGCCATGGGGATCACCCAGAAGATCAACTCCGTCACGGTGCAGATTGCTCTGGGGCTTTCCCAGGGGATCATGCCCCTGATCAGCTACAACTACGCCAGCGGCAATGTGAAACGGCTGAAAAAGGCCTTTTTCTTCACCGCCCGGATTGCGGTGGTTTTCCTGGTGTTTATGGCGGTGGTCTACTATTTGGGGGCCAACACCTGGGTCCGGTTGTTCATGCGAGATGACCAGATTGTGTCCTACGGCGCCCGTTTCCTCCGGGGTTTCTGCCTGGGGATGCCCTTTATGGTCATGGACTTCCTGGCGGTGGGCGTGTTCCAGGCCTGCGGACTTGGGAAGAATGCCTTCCTGTTTGCAGTGCTCCGGAAGGTGGTTTTGGAGATCCCCGCCCTGTTTGTGCTCAACGCCTTGTTCCCCCTGTACGGCCTGGCCTACGCCCAGTGCATCACGGAGTTTATCCTGTGCGGGGCGGCCATCATCGTGTTGACCCGGCTGTTCCGAAAGCTGGAGCGGCGGTATCAGAAAAAGGAAGGCGCTCCCGCGCCGGATCCCCGGCCGGACTTTGAGCCAGACCAGGGCTGACCTTCCCCTGAAAGTGTAAAAACTAATAAAATAAAAAAGAAATCCGGGATTTTCAAAAGCGTTTGCCGCTTCCAGAAATCCCGGATTTTGTGCGTTTTCAGTGAGCTATTTTGCAGACGTTCTTTTCCCCGGTTCGGTTTCGGTAGGGGGAGCCACCCTTTTGCCGGTTGTCCCCTGGGGAGAGTTTCTGTGGAGGGCCAGAGCCAACACCACCGCGGCCAGGGCGCCGCTGAGCTTGGCCCCAATGAGAGGTCCAAGCATGTCCAGCTCGGTGCTGGCGGTAAAGGCCATGTGAGCCGCCAGCAAGCTGGCGCCGCTGACCAGAAAGGCTCCTGCGGCAATTTTTCCCCGGCGGTCCATGTCCTTGTACAGGGAAAGGGTGGGCAGGGGGCTGACCAGTCCCATAAGCATGGCGGTGAGGCTCTGGGATTTCATGCCCAACCGTTCTCCCAGCCAGGCAAAGGGCCGGGCAAGGAGCCGCCGCACCAGTTCCGCCAGAGGCAGGCTGCCCAGGAGCACCACCCCAATGGAGGACACGGTACCCATGGCCTCTTCAATGGGCGCCATGCCGGGGAGCAGGTTCCAACCTGTCATGAATTCCACTGCCGCCAGCACAAGGCCGATGGTCACCAGCCACCGAATCCCTTCAGACAGCAGGCAAAATCCCTTGACCATCTTTTGGGGGATTTTCCACAGTCCCACCAGCAACAGCAGAGACAGAAGGAAAATGGGCAAGTTCTGGTGAAGGCAGGTGAGCACGGAAAGGCCGCAGAGAAGGCCGCCCACCACCAGACCCACGGGCATGGCCACCAGTCCCAGCATGATTCCCTGGGCAAAGAAGGGCCGGTCGTCCCGGGGGATCATTCCCATGCCCACCGGGATGGTGAACACGATGGTGCACCCGAAAATGGCCGCCACCACCAGGCCTGCGTAGCTGCCCAGCTGGGGATCCTCCGCCAGGCTCTGAGCCAGCTGATAGCCGCCCATGTCAATGGCCAGCAGGCTGCCAAACATGGCAGGGTCCACCCCCATCCACCGGTATACGGGCACAATCACCTGGCCCAGCCACTGAGACAGCACCGGAGTCAGACAGATCATGCCGGCCATGGACAGGGCCATGGAGCCCAGCAGCATAAATCCCGTTTCAAATTTATCTCCAAATCCCCACTTGTTGCCCCGCAGCCGGTCGAAGCCGCCCAATACCGCCCCGGCAGCCATGAGGATCATCAATGCCTGATTCATAGCGGGAGATCAGAAGGCCACAAAGTTCTGGCGCATGGTGTCTTCAATGGCGTCGATGGTCCGGGGGGTCATGGCGGACAAGTTTTCACAGCCTGTTTCCGTTACCAGGCAGTTATCCTCCACCCGGAACCCGATGCCCCATTCCTCGTGGTAGATGCCGATATCCACGCAGAACACCATGTTGGGGGCGATGGTCTCGGGGGTTTCCACCGCATCGTGGACGTCAAAGCCCACATGATGAGCGCCTCCGTGCCACATGTACTTTCCGATATTTTCCACCCGGTCCAGCACCCCGGCGTCTTTCAGCAGCTGGGCGCAGTACCGGTGGGATTCCCCATCCACCTCTTTCATGGCCATGCCGGGCCGGATCCGGGAGAACATGTAGTCGGAGGTCTGGAGGGCGATCTGGTAGAGCAGCCGCTGCCGGTCGTTGAACTTGCCGTTGCAGGGCCAACCCCGGGACACGTCGGTCATGAGAAAATCGTGCCAAGCGCCCACGTCGTTGAGAACCATGTCCCCATCCAGAGCCTGGCCCCGATAGGAGTAGTAGTGGATGCAGAAATTGTTTTTCCCTGCGGAGATAATGGAGGGGAATGCGGGTCCCTGGGGTCCGTACTGGCCCAACGTGTAGTCGAACACCGCCTTATATTGGTATTCGTACATGCCGGGCTTAGAGGCCTGCATCATGGCGGTGATGCCCGCGCAGGTGATCTCCTCGGCCTTGCGCATGGCCTCCAGCTCGCAGGGCTGCTTGATGGTCCGCAGCCGGCGGATCAGGGTGTTGGCGTTTTCCAGCTGGAGGAAGGGATAGTCGGAGGCCACACGCTGGAGCAGAAGGTGGGCAGGCTCGTCTCGGTCCGTAGGAGAGACCCGGTAGAGATCCAGATAGAGGTGCTGGTAATTTCCTCCGGTGGCCAGCCGGTGCAGCTCCATGGGGAAGCTTTCCACATAGGCGATATGGGAGATTCCGGACAGGTCCCCAGCCTCTCCCGGCTGGATCCGGGCCCCGTTCCACCGTTCGGCCATGGGATCGGGAGGCAGAAGGAAGATGGTTTCTTTCACCTGTCCCTGGCCGTCCTTTTGGGCCAAAAAGACCAGCTCCTTCTGATCCAGCCCGGTCAGGTAGAGAAAATTCCGGTTGGTGTAGAAGGGATAAAATTCATCGTTGGTTTTCCGGACTTCCTTGCCGGAAAACAACACCAAAAGGGAGTGATCCTTCATTTGGGCGTAGAGCCGCGCCCGGTTGCCTTGATAAAATTCTTGCTTCATGGTTCCTCCTTCTCCGCTGTTGCGGGGACAAAACACCATCTCGTAACAAAGTTGTACAGGGGACAGGTCCTCTCCCAAAGGGTGAGGAGGGGTTACAGCCCCGTGTTTTCTCCCGGCCCGGAGATCATTTCCTCCCGGCCGGGGTGCCCGCCCCCATTTCTACGGTTCGATTGTAGGACATCCCCGGCCCAAAAGCAACGGGTTTCCCCAAAAAAACCAAACTGCGCCGGTCACACCGTGTCCCGCTGGGAGAGATACTGGCGGATTTCTTCTTCCACGGCCTTGACTTCCAGCTCGAACTCCTGGGAGGAAACCCGGGTGGCCCCGCTTCCCAGAATGATCAGCTGCTCCGTGGCGTCGGAGGTGACCACCCGGGTGGTGTACTTCTTGGCAATCTCGTGAGTGGTCTTCTCGATGTACATATCCGCGGTTTCCGCCTCTTTGGTGTACACCACATACAGGTTGTGGTACTGCTCCACCTCCCGCTGGGCCCCTTTTACTTTGTAGGCGTCAAAGACCAGAATGGGCACAATCCTGCGGTAGCCTGCGTAATTGCAGAGAATGTCCATAAGCCGGTGCCGGGCTGCGTCCAAATTGTCCTGGGCCATTTTGGAAAGGCTGTCCCAGGAGAAGATCACGTTATACCCGTCTACCAGCAGATGTTCCGGTCCTTCCAGAGGAGGTCTGGACGGCCGCCGGGGAGAACGGGCTGTTTCCGGCTTTTTCACCGTTTTCATGGCCTGAAGGGGATGCCGCTTGATGGGTCCATAGGTTCGCTCGAAAATCGCCATGAGCTCCTGGTCGGAAATCATCTGTTTTCGATAGGTGTCGCCGGGCTGGGTGGACCGTTCTTCCGGCTGCTCCCGGGAAAGCCGTTCCTCCCGGGCTAACAGGCTGGGCAGATGCATCCGAGAGGGCACCTGGTCCCACCGCACCAGGACCCCGGCGCCGTGGCTGCAAAAGACGGAGTCTGCGGTGTTTTGCAGGTCTCCGTCCACGTCGTAGGCGATCTGGGCGATGACTTCCTCACTGTTGTGGCAGGGAGCGTACCCGCCAGGCAGACATTGCAGCTGACCCCGGCCCTGGGTATAGGAAGCCAGCTCCTTACTATAGCCCCGCAGCTCCGAAACAGGGGCCCGGCCCGTGATCAGGGCGGATTCCCCTTCCGTGACGGGAGGCTCGAATTGAGCGCAGAGCTTTGTCATATCCGCCAAGGCCCGTCCCACCGCCTCCTGGGGCAGGCGCAGAGAAAATTCGTACCAGGGTTCCAGCAGCACGCAGCCTCCCTGAGCCTGGGCGGTGCGCAGCCCCTGACGTACGGCCCGGTAGGTGGCCTGGCGGAAATCCCCGCCCTCGGTGTGCTTGGGATGGGCCCTGCCGGAGCAGAGGGTGATTTTCACGTCCGTCAGGGGAGACCCGGTGAGGGGACCCAGATGCTGTTTCTCCGCCAGATGGGTGAGAATCAGCCGCTGCCAGCTGGAAGCCAACTCATCCTCCCGGCATTGGGTGCCGATCTGTACTCCGCTGCCCGGCTCTCCCGGTTCCAGCAACAAGTGCACCTCTGCGTAGTGGCGCAGGGGCTCAAAGTGGCCCACGCCCTCCACCCGCAGGTTGATGGTTTCCTTATAGAGGATCCCTCCCTCGTCAAAGGACACCTTCCATCCGAACCGGCGCTGAATGAGGCTCTGGAGAATCTCCAACTGGACCTCCCCCATGAGCTGGAGAAATACCGTGGACAGCCGTTCGTCCCAGACCACCCGAAGGAGAGGGTCCTCCTGTTCCAGCTCCCGAAGCTGCCGGAGGGCTGTGTGCACGTCGCAGCCCGGGGGCAGGATAACCCGGTGGCGCATAACCGGTTCCAGGGAGGGGGGTGCCGCGTCGGGTTCAAAACCCAGGCCTTCCCCGGGGTAGCTGTCTGCCAGACCGGTGACGGCGCAGATGGTGCCAGCAGGGGCAGTGCCCAGCAGCTGAAATTTGGCCCCGGAATACAGCCGCAGCTGGTCGGCTTTGGCCTGCCACTGCTTTCTTCCGTCGGGACGGGACTGGAGGACGGTTTTTACCTTCAGCTGTCCTCCGGTGACCTTGAGCCAGGTGAGCCGCTGGCCATCCTCGGACCGGCTGATTTTAAAGATCCGGGCGCCGAAATCCTCCCGCTCCGGAGGGGCCAGGGTGAGCTGAGAGAGGCCTTCCAGCAGCTTGTCCACCCCCTGGAGTTTCAGGGCCGAACCGAAGTAGCAGGGAAAGAGCTCCCGGCGGGCGATGGCTTGGGCCAGCTGCTGGGGAGAGGGGGTGTTGCCTTCCATGACCGTTTCCAGCAGTTCCTCGTTGCAAAGGGCCACCTCCTCCAGAAATTGTTTTCCCTCCATGTCCACACAGCCGCTGTGAAACCGCCTTTGGAGCTCCTCCATTCTGGCTTTTCGGTCGGTTCCCGCCAGGTCGGTTTTATTGACAAAGAGAAACACTGGGACGCCGTGCCGCTTGAGGAGCCGCCAGAGGGCTTCCGTGTGGCTCTGGATGCCGTCGGTGCCGCTGACCACCAGAATGGCGCAGTCCATCACCTGGAGGGCCCGTTCGGCCTCGGCAGAGAAATCCACATGGCCGGGGGTGTCCAGCAGGGTCAATTCGGCCCCCGGCAGTTTGAGCACCGCCTGTTTCGAGAAAATGGTGATGCCCCGGGCCCGCTCCAGGGAGTCCGTATCCAAAAAGGCGTTTTGATGGTCTACCCGGCCCAGTTTTCTCAGGGTGCCGGAGCAGTACAGCAGCGCCTCGCTGAGGGTGGTTTTCCCTGAGTCCACATGGGCCAATATCCCAATGACAAGACGTTTCATCCCGTTCGTATCCTTCCTTATGTGTTCTTGAGAGAGTCCCGAAGGCCGCCCTCCGGGAAAAGAAAAAGGAGTCCATTCAAACGAATGAACTCCTGGTGCAGGTGACAGGACTTGAACCTGCATGAACTTGCGCTCATATGGACCTGAACCATACGCGTCTGCCAATTCCGCCACACCTGCATTTGATTCACTTGAGTCAGGCTCTCGTCCTGACGCTCAACTATTATAGCATTGAGCCTGGGAATTGTCAACGGGATTTTGAAAAATTTTTCAAAAAAAGGGAACGGGCCGGTGGGGATAGAAAAAAGAAGGGAAAAAGGGCCCGGAGAAAACTTAACAATGGGTCGAAAAGAGGCAAAGTTCCTTTACACAACTATTACTTTGTGTGTTATAATTAACGCAGATTTCAAGAGATCCTGCTTTATCCCAGAACAAAGCGCTCTTATAATACCCGATGGTTATCCAAAAAACAGGAGACGTACAGAATGATGATCCGACGTGTATTTTTTGATTTGGGCTTAACCCTGGTGGAAAGCGACGTGCCTTCCGGATATGTGGCTCATCTGGGCCAGCTGGGCAAGATCATTTCCCTGGAGGATGCCCAGAGAGCTTACCATCTGGCGAACAAGTATTTTATGCGGGAGCGCCAAGGGGCCCTGGGACAGAACAGCCCGGAGGTGCTCCGGGAATTCCTGGGCCGGGTGGCCGGGGAATTGGGAGTGCCGGAACTGGCCCAGGATTTGTTCCGCCTGACGGTGGAACACCGGCGGCCGGCTCACTGGACCGCCTTTCCCTTTACCGGGCAAGTGCTCCGAGACCTGAAAAGCCGGGGCCTGGAGGTGGGGCTCATTTCCAACTGGGATCCCTCCTGCCGGAAAGTGCTGGAGGAAAACGGTTTGACCCAGCTGCTGGATCCCATTGTCATCTCCAGCGAGGTGGGAGTGGAAAAGCCCTGCCGGCGCATCTTTGAAAAAGCCCTGGAGCTTTCCGGAGCAACTGGGGAAGAATGTTTGTATGTAGGGGATAACTACTACGACGACGGTGTGGGTGCTTCCCAGGTGGGAATGCCCTTCTGCATTCTGAACCCGCCCGGACGGCTGGGGATTGAAGAGTTGGATCTTCCCTGGTGCGTGCCCGATATCCGAGGGGTTGCGGGAGTGTTGGAAGCCCTGAACCGCCGGGCGGAACCATAGAATAAACCGTGGCATTTTTTGCCCGGGACCAAGCCTTTGATGAAGAAAGAGAATCCGAGCCATTGTGTGAAAGGAGAAAACGACCATGCAGAAACGAATCGTAAGCCTGGTGTTGGCTTTGGCCGTGCTTGTGACCGCCTTTGCCGGCTGCGGGACCCATGAAACTGAGACCTCCTCTACTTCCCAGACTTCCGACGCCAGTGCATCCACCTCCTCTCAGGGACAGACCTCCGGAGACGGGGAGGAAAAAGTGGTGCGCATCAACATCGGTTCCGAGCCTGACAGCCTGGATCCCTGGCAGTCTGCCGCCACCGATACGGATGCCATCTTCCATAACGTGTTTGAAGGCCTGTGCCTCTATGACGAGGCCGGAGAGATTATTCCCGGCCTGGCGGAGAGCTGGGACATCTCCGAGGATGGCATGACCTATACTTTCCATCTCCAGCAGGGTGTGACCTTCCACAACGGAAAGGCCTTCACCTCCGCGGACGTGCTCTATTCCTACAACGCCCTGGCAGGTCTGGATGGAAGCGATCCCCTTTCCTCTGATTACGAAATAGTGGAAAGCGTGGAGGCGCCGGACGATTACACCTTTGTGGTGCATCTGTCCGCCCCCTCTGCCTCCTTCCTGTCTGTGAATATCGATCCCATTCTGCCGGAAGGCTATGAGGATCAGGCCACCCATCCGGTGGGCACCGGCCCCTTCCAGTTTGTGGAGTACACTCCTTCCCAGCGGGTGGTGCTGGAAAAGTATGCCGACTACTACGACGAGAGCCGGATGCCCCAGATTGACCGGGCGGAGATCTATATCATGACCGACACCGCCGCGGTGGTATCCGCCCTCCAATCCGGCCAGCTGGACGTGGCCTCCATTGACGCTGACGACGCCCAGGTGCTGGAAAGCCAGTTTGACATTTACAATTCTCCCCAGAACATGGTGCAGATTTTCGCCCTGAACAACGCGGTGGCTCCCTTTGACAATCTTCAGGTTCGTCAAGCTATCAACTACTGCGTGGACAAGGATCAGATCATTCAGAGCGTGTTTGGGGGATACGCCACCAAGCTGTACACCAACTTCAGCCCTGTCATGGAGCTTTACTACAACGACCAGCTGGAAGGCTCCTACGATACGGACGTGACCAAGGCCAAGGAACTGCTGGAAGAGGCCGGATACGGAGACGGGTTCTCCTTCACCGTGAAGGTGCCCGCCAACTATCAGGCCCACATCGACACCGCCCAGATCATTGCCCAGCAGCTCCAGCAGATCGGCATCACCATGAACATTGAACCGGTGGAATGGGCCAGCTGGCTGGAAGACGTGTACGCCAACGCCAACTATGAGGCAACCATCATCGGCCTGACCGGCAAACTGGATCCCAACGCGGTGCTGGGCCGGTTCGAAAGCTCCTACGCCCGGAACTTCTATCACTTCTCCAATGAGGAGTATGACAAGCTGATTCAGGATTCCGTCACCGAGATGGACGAACAGACCCGTATTGACAATTACAAGCGCTGCCAGGAAATCCTGGTGGAGCAGGCGGTGGGCGTGTATATCTGCGACCCCAACCTGGTGGTGGCCTGCCGGAAAGACCTGAAGGGCTACACCTTCTATCCCGTAGGCTTCCTGGATTTCAGCAAGCTCTATTACGAAGAGTAACAAGGGTTGGAGAATCCCCGGAATAGGGGGGAACGCTGCAGCGCCAGGCACAACAGGGGCCGCGCCGGGCAGGCGCCCGGGCGGCCCTTCCATTTGGGAAAGCGGACCGTGGGTGCGGCCCCGCTGGGAAAGGAAAGAATCGCGTATGGCCTATTATATCCGAAAGGTGGCAGGTTTTCTCGTCACTTTGTTTCTGGTGTCCATTCTCACCTTTGCGGTGTTCCAGATTCTTCCGGGGGACCCTGCCCTGGTGATCCTGGGAGTGGACGCGGATCCGCTGCAAATTGAGCAGCTGCACCAGTCCATGGGCTTGGATAAGCCCATTCCCATCCGGTTTCTGGAATGGGTGGGGGGATTGCTTCGGGGTGATCTGGGCACTTCCTACCGGTACCACCAGCCAGTGGCGGACTTGATCGGCAACGCTTTGGGAGTCACCGTTCAGCTGGCGGTGTTTTCCCTGGTGCTCACCGCGCTGGTGGGGATCCCTGTGGGCATTTGGCTGGCCCACCACAGCAAGCGTCCCTATGCGGTGCCCGTGTCCCTGCTGTCCCAGCTGGGACTTTCTGTGCCGGCCTTCTGCTTTTCGGTGCTGCTGATCAACATCTTCTCCGTCCAGCTGGGCTGGCTTCCCTCCATGGGCTACACGCCCTTTTCCCAAGATCCGGTGGCTTGCCTGAGAAGCCTGGTGCTGCCCTCGGTGGCCATCGCCTTCGGCTCTTCCGCGGTGCTGATCCGCTATGTGAAGGTCAGCGTCACCCAGCAGGAGCGCCAGGACTATGTGAAAACCGCCCAGAGCAAAGGGGTTCCCTCCCCGAAAATTCTCCGGGGCCATGTGCTGCGCAATTCCCTGATTCCCGTTTTGACCATTTTCGGCATGATCATCACCGACGTGCTGGGAGGCAGCATCATCATTGAAAATGTGTTCTCCCTGCCGGGCATCGGCAAACTGGTGTCCACCTCCATCAACTCCCGGGATCTTCCCCTGATCCAGGGATTGGTGCTGTATCTGGCCATCATTGTGGTGGTGTGCAACTTCCTGGTGGACCTGCTCTATTCCGTGGTGGATCCCCGGATCCGGCTGAAATAAGAGAGGGGGAAATTGGATTTGCGTGTCAGTACCGTATTTAAGAAATGCCTTGGCAACAAAAATTTTATCATCGGCGCGGCCATGATCGCCCTGATGGTGCTCATCATGGTGGTGGGCTTTTTCTACATGCCCTACGATCCCAACGCCATGGACACCGAGCATTCCCTGGAATTCTTCTCCGGGGAGCACCTGTTGGGCACTGATCAGTTTGGCCGGGATATTTTGAGCCGCATTATGGAAGGAACCCGGGTTTCCTTCCTGGTGGGGGCCTTGACTGTGGCCTTCGGGCTGGTGGTGGGAGGCCTGGTGGGAGCCTTGGCCGGCTACTACGGCGGGAAAATCGACGAGGTGATCATGAAGCTCATCGATACCCAGATGGCGTTCCCCGGCATTCTGCTGGCCCTGATGCTCATCGCCGTGTTCGGAAACAGCCTGCAAAACCTGATTTTGGCCCTGGGGGTCATGTCCATTCCCCGGTTTGCCAGAATCACCCGCAGCGGCTTTATCAAATACCGGGACGCGGAGTTTATCAAGGCTGCCCGGTCCCGGGGAGCCGGGGACGGACTGATCATCTTCCGTCATATCCTGCCCAACATCGTACCGGAATTGATCGTCACCAGCTCCCTGGGATTTGCCGGGGCGGTGATGAGCGAGGCGGGACTTTCCTACCTGGGTTTGGGCATCCAGCCGCCCACCCCCAGCTTCGGAAAAATGCTCAGCGAGGCCCAGGGGGAAATTCTCCAGGCGGGCTGGTATGTGCTGGTTCCCGCCGCGGCCATCACTCTGCTGGTGATGGGATTCAATCTCATCGGCGACGCCCTTCAGGAGGTGACCCAACATGGCAGATAAAACGCCTGTGCTTTCCATTGAGAGCTTGACTGTGGATTTCCAGTTGAACAAAACCTGTCATGCGGTCCAGGACGCCAGTGTGCGGGTGGAGCCCGGAGAGATGGTGGCTTTGGTGGGGGAATCGGGCTGCGGCAAGACCATGACCGCCCTGACCGCCATTGGCCTGCAGCCGGGAAACGCCAGCATTCCCCAGGGAAAGATCCTCTTTGACGGGTCGGAGCTTCGGGGGCTCACCCAGGACCAGTGGAACCAATACCGGGGCCGGAATATCGCCATGATCTTCCAGGAACCTATGACCGCTCTGAATCCCCTGATGAAGGTGGGCAAGCAGATTGCCGAAAACGCCCGGATTCATGGGGCCGACAAGGAGGAAGCCCGGACCAGGGCCCTCCAGGTGATGAAACAGGTGGGCCTGCCGGACGTGGAGCGGATCTACAACGAATATCCCCACCGGCTGTCCGGAGGCATGCGCCAGCGGGTGATGATTGCCATGGCCCTGGTGAACCAGCCGGAGCTGCTCATTGCCGACGAACCCACCACCGCCCTGGACGTGACCATCCAGGCCCAGATCATGGAGCTGATCCGGAAGATGAACCGGGAAATGGGCACGGCGGTGCTGCTGATCTCCCACGACCTGGGGGTGATCCGCCGGATGTGCAGCCGGGTGTATATCATGTACGCAGGACGGGTGGTGGAAAGCGGCGCCACCCAGGAGGTGCTGGCCCATCCCCTGCACCCCTACACCAAGGGGCTGATCGCCTCCATTCCCTCCCTGGAAAAGCGGGGTCAACGGCTTTCCTCCATTCCGGGCGCGGTGCCTGCCCTGGAGGACCGGCCCGAACAGGGCTGCCCCTTCTACAACCGGTGCAGCCGGCGGCGGGAGATTTGCCATCAGGAGACGCCGCCGGTGGTGTCCCATAAGGGCCATATGGCCATGTGCGTGGATGCGAAGGAGGAATTGGGACTGTGAGCGCAACAGAGAGACAAGCCCCCTTGCTGGAAATTCAGGGGCTTACCAAGGAATTCCGCCAGGGCAAGGACAGGATCCTGGCAGTACACGCCCTGGATCTGGACATCCGGAAGGGGGAGGTGTTCGGTCTGGTGGGGGAATCGGGCTGCGGTAAATCCACCTTGGGCCAGATGCTGGTGCGTCTTCTGGAACCTACCTCCGGCCAGGTGCTGTTCCACGGCCAGGACGTGACCCATCCCAGCCGTGGGGAGCGGAAGGAACTGTGCCGGAAGATGCAGATTGTCTTCCAGGATCCCTACTCCTCCATCGATCCCAACAAGACCATCGGCTGGCTGGTGGAGGAACCCTTAAAGATTCACGGCATCGGCAAGACCCGGCAGGAACGGGACGAAAAGGTGAGCCAGGTGCTCCGGGCCGTGGGCCTGGACGACAGCTACCGGACCCGGTGGCCCAACGAGCTGTCCGGGGGCCAGCGGCAGCGGGTGGCCATTGCCATCGCTCTCATTCTGGACCCGGAGTTCATGGTCTGCGACGAGCCTGTGTCGGCCCTGGATGTTTCGGTCCAGGCTCAGGTGCTGAACCTGCTGCTGGACCTGCGGAAGAGCTATGGCCTGACCTACCTGTTTATCTCCCACGATTTAAACGTGGTTTCCTATATGTCCGACCGGATTGGGGTCATGTACCTGGGCAATCTGGTGGAGCTGGGGGACGGAGATACGCTGTCCCGGAACCCTCTCCACCCCTATACGGAAGCCCTGTTCTCCGCCTCCATGGAGGGGGAGGGAGAGAGGATTATCCTATCCGGGGATCTGCCCAGCCCCGCCCATCCTCCGGTGGGCTGCCCCTTCCACACCCGGTGCTTTGCCTGCACTGACCGGTGCAAGCTGGAAAAACCCAGGCTCCGGGAATTTGAGGGAGGCAGGTTCTGCGCCTGCCACCGGGTGGAAGAGCGCACCGGTTTGCGGCCGGTGGAAGAACTGAGCTTTGCGGAAAAGGAGAATGCCCGATGAAAGTAGTTCTGTTGTCCGACCTCCATGTGGATATCAACCGGGAGTACCCTGTGGTAAAGGATTTTTCCCAGTTTGTGAAAGATCAGGGAGCCCATCTGGCGGTGATTGCCGGGGACGTCAGCGAAAAGCAGCAGGAAACCCTGGACGCCCTGGAGGAGATCCAGCAGCAGTCCGGGGCCCGGGTGCTGTTTGTGCCGGGGAACCACGACCTGTGGGCACCCAAAGACCAGCCGGACCTGACCCCTGCCCTTTATGACCGGTACTGCCAGGACGAGCACTGTTTGTGCGGCCGGGACGCGGTATTGGGGGACTGGGTGTTTCTGGGGGATGTGGGCTGGTATGACTATTCCTTTGGCAGCGGCCGGTACAGTCTGGAGGAATTTGAGAAAATGTCTCTGGCGGGGCGGACCTGGCAGGACTCCCTGCGCAATGTGTGGACCCGGGACAACCTGGGGCGGAGTCAGTGGATGCTTTCCCGGCTGGAAGCCCGGATGGCGGCCTATCCGGGAAAGCGGTTGGCGGTGGTCCCCCACATGCTGCCGGTGAAGGACTTTACCGTGCCTGCGGAGCAGGGAAACTGGTCCTACTTCAACGCCTTTCTGGGCACCCGAAAGCTGGGGGAACTGTATCGCCGGTATCCGGTGGAGCTGGCGGTGTGCGGCCACGTCCACTATCGGAGAAGCTTTGACCGGGACGGCATCCATTGGGCCTGCCGGTGCCTGAATTACCACACCGAATGGCGGCCCCAGGACGGGGAAACCTGCCGGGAGCAAATCGAAAAAGCCGCGGAGGTGCTGGAACTGTGAGTCTCTTTTTTCTGGCGGACACCCATTTTGGGGACGAAAACATCCTCCGGTACGAAAACCGTCCCTTTGCTTCTGTGGAGGAAATGGAC